>Ga0209475_10001298_pt1 | contig 32699 bp, 23 predicted proteins | sample tdDd471_FD_187128 | JGI IMG/M metagenome (GOLD analysis project Ga0209475, IMG submission 187128) | Marine sediment microbial communities from the Atlantic coast under amendment with organic carbon and nitrate - tdDd47.1 (SPAdes)... | ecosystem: Environmental > Aquatic > Marine > Coastal >... | reverse complement strand
CCGGGCAAAAATATCTGGAAACGTTTGAAGCTGGAATTCTGGTACCGAAATATTCAGATAAAAATGTCATCGAATTTCCTAGAACCCTGTTTACGCACAATCAGGATGGATTAGTGATTACCCCTGCGCCAGGTAGATTTTATCCTAAGAGTTATGCCTGGAAAGCGTTACATTCATTTCCACATGACACAACCCCGTTCAGGTTAGTAGACAATTTTAACAAAACACTGGTTGCAGACATAAATCATCCCCTGGCCAAGTTCCCAGTTGAGATTGAAGTATCAATGGTTACTCACTTAAAAACTGCCACACAGCGAGGTGGTTCATGCAACGATATCGCCGAGCTTCTCACAAAAAATGGTCCTGGCATGCAAGTACCTGTCGAAGGATGGAGCAAGACACCCATTAAGGGATACCCTTTTTCCAGAAGTAATGAGGAAGAGGATAAAGCGTTTTATCAGTCACCGAGGTTTGTCCATCATCTGGACAGTACGGCACGTTCTCATGTCCAATCTATATATTCAAAACTTTTATCACCAGGAATGAAAGTTCTGGATTTGATGAGTAGCTGGGAATCGCATATGCCCAATAAGCTGCAAGGTTGTGAAGTTACAGGTGTGGGGCTTAATGAGGAAGAGTTAAAAGGTAATGAACAATTATCGAGCTATCTAATTCATGACTTAAATAAAGCCCCCGTGCTTCCCTTTCCGGACCAACAGTTTGACGCTGCTATATGCACGATATCCATAGAATACCTTATCCGCCCCCTTGAGGTAATGGCCGAGCTTGCTCGGGTCATTCGTCCAGGAGGGATCTTCATTGCCATAGTGTCGGAGAGATGGTTTCCCGGGAAACAGATTCTTCCGTGGGCAGATTTACACCCTTTTGAAAGGCAGGGTCACGTATTGAATTACTTTTTGCACGAAAAACGATTTACGGAGTTGCGCACAGAATCATTTCGCGGATATCCCAGGCCTGCTCAAGATAAATATAGCCAACAGTTACCATTCTCCGACTCTCTATTTATGGTTTCGGGCAAAAGAACCTGAGAAGAACAACTGAGCCATCAATTCTCAGGTCCCAACCCATTATTTAATAGCGCTTGACATAAAAGAGGCCTAAGAGGTAGTAAAAGGAAAAATAAGGTCTTACAGTTCCAACTTGAAAGTTTTTAGATCCGAATAATTTGCCTGCAAGCTTTTACATACCTTCTAAATGTCGGGGGTGGTTCATTCTCGCAAAGCATACACATTCATGTTTTCATCTTAAACAGATATGGCCTGCCACCTTTTTAAAAAATTAAAGAAAATTTCCGTCTTGCCAACTAAATTCTAAAGAGAGAGCTGAATTGAACGAACAATCCCTTCGCCAATTATTAGAAACTGTTAAAGCAGATCAACTCAGTGTCGATGACGCTCTGCAATCTCTTCGCAGCCTGCCTTTTACTGACCTGAATTTTGCCAAGCTTGACTCCCACCGAACGTTACGCAACGGTTTTCCTGAAGTAGTGCTATGCAGCGGCAAAGAGGTCGAACACATTGTAGCTATCATGGAAAAGATGTCCGAAGGCCCAGGACCGGTTCTGGCTACCCGAGCAACGCCTGAGATGTTTGACGCGGTGCAAAAAGTCGTCCCGGACGCATTTTACAACAAGCTGGCACGTATCATCTGTTACGAGCCGGAACCGCTGCCAAAACGCAATGGTACAATCATGGTTATTTCGGCCGGGACTTCTGATGTACCGGTGGCCGAAGAAGCTGCTGTTACGGCAGAAGTTATGGGTAACAACGTTGATCGAATTTTTGACGTAGGGGTAGCCGGGCTGCACAGGTTACTGAACAACGTAGATCGGATAATGGCTGCCTCAATTTTAATTGTGGTAGCTGGAATGGAAGGGGCACTTCCCAGCGTTGTTGGTGGACTGGTAAGTCGTCCTGTGATCGCCGTTCCAACCAGTGTGGGCTACGGGGCCAGCTTCAATGGTCTAGCCGCCCTACTGGGAATGCTAAACAGCTGTGCTTCTGGAGTCACAGTCGTAAATATCGACAATGGATTTGGGGCTGGTTTTGCTGCCAGCCGTATGAATCGTCTGTCAGATGAGGAGAAGTGACAACCCTGAAGGCCCCTCATTTATCAGCTTCTCGATTGATGTAATGCAACTTCCGTTCAGAAAGTGTCATCAAGATATCCCACAACAGAGGGATTATAATAATTGTAAGAAATGTGGCAGTACAGAGCCCTGTGACAAAAGTCATTGCCATGCTGCCCCAGATTACTGAATACTCTGGAACTCCCAGTGCCATTGGAAGCAAGCCAAGAGTTGTTGTCAGGGTGGTAAGTAGTATCGGACGCAGCCTGATATGAGTTGCCCGCAGAAGTGCATCCCGTCTTTTCATTCCATTTTTGTAGCATTTGTTTAAAAATTCAACGAGCACCAGAGAATCATTGACCACGACACCGGTTACCCCAATGACTGCGACAAAGCTATTGACTGTAAAAACAGTTCTGGAAAAAACAGTTCCCAGGATTACACCGGTGAGGGCAAAAACTACAGCAGCTATGATTATCATTGGTTGTAAATACGACTGGAACTGGGCCGCCAGGATGAGATAGATAACAACAATTGCAATAACAAATGCATAGGCTAGTGAAACGAATGATTTCTGGGTGGACTCATACTCCCCTGCAAAAATAAGAGAAGCACCAGAATATTTAGTTCGTATTTCAGAATAATACTCTTGCACTTTGTTTACCACAACCGGGCTTGTAATCGGGGCTCCTGTTTTAAGGTTAGCAGTTAAAGTTATAGCGCGTTGTTTCTGGAAACGATTAAGATAGCCAGGCTCCAGGGTGAAAATTGGATGGCATAGATCACTCAGCCGTACACTTCCCTTTGGCGAATGTAAAATTTCCATATCCATGACTGAAAAAATTGGCATGGTGCCTTCGCTAGCCAATTTTAGCCTGATATCAATTGTCTCTTCTGCAAGTTTCATTTCTCCAATAACCCGGCCTTCCATGGCTGATGCTGCAAGAGCTGCGACATCCTCCACAGTGAATCCAAATTCTGCCGCCTTCTCCCGATCAATTTTTATGCGAAAAACCTGAGCATCACTGCCCTGATCATCTTGCAGATCGAGTAACCATGGCGCAATGGAATTATCATTTCTCAAGAATTTTTCTATATCTTCGGCAAGTCCGGATACATTTTCAGAATTTTGACCTAAAATTCTGACGTTGATATCCTTGCCAGATGGAGGACCATCTTTTTCAGGACGAACGGTCAAATCAAAGCCAACAGGTAGAAACGGTAGTACTTTTTCCCTGACCGCTTCCAGGTGAGCTATCACATCATTTTCCGGAAAGTCTGCAAACCGTCTTTTTCCGGTATCAGGCAAAGTTACTGCCACATAGCCAAGATTTCGGCCATATTGCGGACTAAAATCCTCGTTGATATAATATCCAGCAAAGCCAAGTGCTGATTCAACCTGCTCTTTTCCATCAGCGCTAAGACGGATGGCAAGTTTTTTCACCAACTCATTTGTTTGTGCAAGTGATGTACCTTGGGGACCAGTTATTTCAACGTAATAGAGAGAGTAGTTATCCGGAAAAAACTTAATACGAACCAAATTTGTTTTGCCCTGTAATGAACCTAAAAAGATTGCTATTGCGGCGACAAAAACTACTGCCAGTAAAAAAAGGCAGGAATAGCGGAATCGTAAAACAAGTAATATTAATGTATCAAAAAATTTTCGAATAGCACCCATCACCCACCCCTCTTTCGGCAAGCGTAAGGTGGTATCTTCCCCGGCTATCTTTTTCAGCTCCGGAGAAGCGGGGCCGGCTATTTTACGGGATCCAAACTCAAGATAGTGACAGGGAAGAATAAAAAGACATTCCAGCAATGAGGCGAATAAGGCAAAAACAATTGTCTTAGGTATTATTGAAAAAAAATCACCAACCATTCCTGTCATAATCAACATGGGTAAAAAGGCCACCATGGTTGTCAGGGTGGCACTGACAACCGGTAGAAACACCTCTGAAGTTCCTTTTTTTATTGATTCGACGAGAGGCTTGCCTTCCTGCCTATGGCGGTAAATGTTCTCCACCACCACAATTGCATCGTCAACTATAATTCCCGAGACCAGAACAAAGGCAAAGAGAGACACCTCGTTAATTGAATTGCCGGTAACATACATAAGCACCATCGTCACCAAAAAGGCAAAAGGTATACCGATAGTTATGATCGCAGCATTCCTAAAGCCCATGAAGAGCCAGATAATGGTACAGACAAGCACAATACCCAGTAAAAGATTGATACCAAGTACTCTTATAGAATCTTTTATCTTGGTACTTGAATCTTGAGTTACAGCAAGAGAGACGCCAATATCTGCATATGCAGGCCTGAGTTCTTGAATAATCTCCCTTACATTTTCAGCTATGAACAGAGCATTACCTTCCTCATGTTTTAAAATCTGAAGGGTTACACAATCCTCTCCATTAACAGATGCCATAATGAACGGATTCAAGTAGGAAAAATAACCAGCTTCAATAATATCTTTCAGGCGGACAAAGGAGCCATCGCCATCTTTACGAATGATGGCAGACAGGAGATCATCTCTACTGCTGAACTGTTCATCGACCCTGACAACAATCTCACCCTTGTCTGTAGACGCATGACCTGCAGGAAATGAAACATTGCTCTTTTGCAGCACAGCCACGACATCGAGAAAAGTTGTTCCCGTTCGATGAAGTTTATCCTGTGACAAAAGGAGGTGAAACTCCCGAGTATAGTCACCTGAAATTTTAACTTCTTTGACACCGCTGATCTGGGCGAGAGGAATTTTTATGGCATCCGCAGCCTTGGTCAAGGTGGTATTGGAATGATGGCCAGCAACATTGACACTTATGGTGGGAAACCAGTCATTAACATCCAGAAAATTAAAGACAGGCGGCTCAGTTCTTTCCGGCAGGTCACCAATGATTGAAAGTACTTTCAGACGTACGTCATCAAAACGTTTTTCATAATCACTATCATCTATAAACTTAATAACGATATTGGAACGTTCTCTATAGCTGTTGGAACGTATATATTCGACCTCTTCAAGGTCTTCAAGCGCCTCTTCGATTTCAGTTGTAACCAGAATCTCGATATCTTCAGGCGAAGCACCGGGCAAAAAAGTATTTATATACATTTTGCCGAATTGAATATTGGGGTATCGTTCAACCGGCATGCGCAAAAGCGTAAAAGCTCCAACAACCATCAGCAACACAAATAATAGATTAAAGACGACTTTCTGTTGGAGGACAAAACCGATAAAGCGTTCCATTAATTTAACATTGTTCCTCAGTTGAAGATAACGTTGTTGTTACTCTGCCCAATTCAATAGTAAAGAGGGTCACATATGGTTTAAGAGCTAATCCCTGGTATAGGAGGCAGGGTTTTTGACAAACAGGTCTTCTGTAGTTAGGTTACCACCGTTTACAATTGCATCTTTTCCATCCTCAGTAGTACCAAGGAGAATGACCTTTCTCTGTTTCCCATCCGGTAACAGGAGCCAATGGGCATCATAACGGCTGATAAGGGCTGTAGAGGCAATTCTAAAAGAATTCTGTTCAGTTTTACCTTTAATCTTTAACTGAGCCCGCAAACCTCCACGAAGAAGCGTATTGGAATCCATCGCCTCTTTTTCAACGGCCACATCAACTAAAATCTTCCGTCTTTTTTCATCAAAATCAGGGGCAACACGATAAATTTTAGCCTCAACCTCACCACTCAGGTCCAGTAAATACAGTGTCAGCTTCTCCATACGCTGTAGAAGACTAAGTTCCTCGTAAGTAAAAAGAAAAGGGACAATTAAGGTCTTAAAATTTCCCAGCCGGAGAATAGGCTCTCCTTGACGGACATACTCGCCGACCTCCACATGCCGCTCAATAACGTCCCAAGCTACAGGTGCGCGAAGGGTGTATCTTTCAAGCTGCTCTGCAAGACGCTTTTCCTCATTTTTTAGGCTTTCAAGAGTGAGCTCCAGTACTTCAGCGCTCAGGACCGTCTCATCATAGGTTGCCTGGGCCGTCGATTCTTTATTTATAAGTTTTTTGAAGCGTCCAAGGGTTTTATTTGCCAACACAAGTTCTAGGCTCGTCTGCCTTTGGGCAATTCTGTTTTTCTCAAGATCAAGCTTTACAAAAGTGGAGTCAATCTCTGCCACCACTCCACTCTCTCCTACAGAATCGCCCACATCTACAAAAACGGCAGTGCATTTGCCATTGACCTCAGGGGCTATACTCAACTCTTGCACAGGTCGTGTAAAACCAGTAAACGAGATCTGACGCTCATATGGACGGAGTTTGATGAGATCTTCAGCAAAAGACGGCGAACAGATACATATGAAGATAATCAACAAGAAAATGGATCTGTGCATTGCTTTCGCCCCTATCTTTAGGTGGGATGTTTTCCTAAATCTGCCCCGATCAATGATAACCGGAAGTTGTTTTTAACATAAACCCCAGAGAATTATTGGCAAGATATTAGTACGATTACAAACTCAACAAGAAAGAGAAAGTCACGGTAACTTTATTTATTTAAAATTGTGCCTCAAAAAAAATACCAGTTTGAATGCAGGTATTTTTTTCAATGCAAAAACTCTCACTACAGTGTATCCTTTTACGTTAAGGTCAATTCGCGTCCATTCACCATCGCTACAGACTCATTGGCCCCTCGGTTGAAATTTAATATCGCTTAACTACAGCAAGAAAAGGAGAATTTATGTCGTTTAAAGACTACACCAATTTCCATGAAATGCTCAGTGAAACGGTTGATAAGTTTGGACCAAATCAAGCATACCGCTGGTTTGATAAAGAGGGCGTTGCGACGTCTATTACCTGGCAATCATTTTACGACCAGGTGAAAGACGTATCAAAAAGCCTGCTCGCACTGGGAATTGCAAAAGGCGATACGGTCAATATCTTAAGTTATACCAGCTTCAAATGGGTTCTCACAGATGCGGCAAATATGTGCATGGGCATAGGAACTGTTGGGATCTATCAATCTAACTTGCCGGTAGATTGTGCATATATCATCAATCATTCAGATGCAGTTCTTGTTTTTGCAGAAGATCTAAAACAGCTTGAAAAATTGTTTGAAATCAGAAAACAAATTTCAAATATAAGAAAGGTCATCCTCTTAAACGGGGAATCCCATGAGGATGATGACTGGGTTATCACCTTTGATCAATTTTTAGCTCTTGGTAAGGATATTGATAACAAAATATTTAAGGATAGATTGACACAGGTTACAGCCAGCGATACTGCTGGTATAGTTTACACCTCTGGCACCACGGGAGTGCCAAAAGGCGTTGTCCTAACCCATGACAATATCACTTTTACCTGCCAATCTGTGGAAAAAAGTGCAGATTTCCACGACGGTGAAGACATGTTTGTCTTTCTCCCTCTCGCCCACGTCTTTGCAAGAACCTGCTGCTATGCCGCAATAAAAACTGGCAACAGAACATCTTTTTCCCGAAGCATTGATTCGCTGGTCGATGACTTTGCCCTTGCATCCCCTCATTGGTTTATCAGCGTTCCACGAGTCTTTGAAAAAATACATGGCAAAATTATGGCAGGTGTTGAACAAAAAGGTGGTGTAACGAAAAAAATATTCACCTGGGCATGCAAAGTTGGCACTGAGGTCTCTGACTACAAGCTTGCAAAACAGCAGGTACCGTTAGGTACAAAAATACAATATAAGCTCGCGACCACTTTGGTCTTCTCAAAAGTCCATAAAGCTCTTGGTGGTAATGTCAGATGGTGTATCAGCGGTGCGGCTCCACTAAATCCAGATATTGCGAAGTTTTTTCATGCAACTGGCTTATTGATTTTGGAAGGGCTAGGAATGACTGAGAATACTTCTTTTTCAAATGTCGTCCGCGAAGACAACTATGCCATTGGTGTTGTTGGTCCTCCTGGTGCAGGGATATACCAGAAAATCGGTGAACATGGAGAAGTCCTCTATTCAGGGCGTAATGTTATGAAAGAATATTATAAAATGCCCGAGGAGACAGCCGCCACGTTTACAGAAGACGGCTGGCTCAAGACAGGAGATATCGGCGTAATCGATGAAAATAATGTTCTAAAGGTTACAGATCGGAAAAAAGATATCATTATTACTTCAGCCGGGAAAAACATTGCACCATCACGTGTCGAAGGAATTATAAGTACATCTATTTATCTCAACCAGGTCTGTGTGCTCGGAGACCAGAAAAAGTATCTTTCTGCAATCGTTACACTCAATGATATAACTATTCGGGATTATGCCGACAAAAACCAAATCCCCTATACAACTATTTCAGACCTAATCAGCCATGCTGATATCATCGCCCTAATCAATTCTGAAGTGGAAAAGAAAAACAAAAATCTTGCTTCTTTTGAAACTATAAAAAAGGTGACCATCGTTCCCGAGTTCACCATTGAAAATGCGATGATGACTCCCACATTCAAACTGAAAAAGAAATTCATCCTTCAGCATTATGAAGACTTAGTAGAGACTATGTATTAAAAAAAGGCATACCAAAACGTTTTGGTATGCCACATAAATTGATCAAATTTAATGACAGGGATGTCGCCCCATCCCCCTTCTTTAGCGTAAACCCCTTCTTTCTCGTAGACCCGCAAAATCAAAAAAGCGGTTATAGCCTTTTGGCTATAACCGCTTGAAATTTCTGGTACACCAGGCAGGATTCGAACCTGCGACCCCCTGATTCGTAGTCAGGTACTCTATCCAGCTGAGCTACTGGTGCATTGAAGAGTTGCTATATACCCTAGATTGATCGGTAACTCAAGCCTGTTTTTTTGAATTAGTGTCTTTTTCTGTTTTGTGAAAAAGCAATTCGTTATCTGCCGGTTTCATATCAACTTCAGCAATTATTTTAATTTCAACCTGATAACGTTTTTCCAGTTCACTGAGTTCACTTCTCTTATTATTGAGCAAATACGCGGCCACATCCAGTGGAAAATGGCACTCAATGTTTTCTACCGCTTTCCTGCTGGCGCCTGTCTGGATTCGCCGTAGATAATAGAGCGAGAGCGTTTCAACGGACCTAACTGCCCCCCGCCCTTTACAATGCTCACATCTACGATAGTTGCCTGCCTCTATTGGAGAACCTAATTTTTGCCTGGAAATCTGCATAAGTCCAAATTTAGATATTCTGCTGAAATCCACCTTGGCCTTATCTTTTTTCATCGCGGCTTTGACTTCTCTTTCTACTGCCAGAATATGCTTTTTGTTTCGCATATCAATAAAGTCAACAACAACTAAACCTCCAAGGTCTCTGAGTCTTAGCTGACGAGCTAATTCAGTAGCTGCTTCCATATTGGCCTGAAAAATTGAAGCTTCAAAATTTTTGCCTTTGGAAGTTGATCCAGAGTTCACGTCAATAGCAACCAACGCCTCGGTCGGATCTATGACAATGGATCCCCCCGAAGGCAAATTTACCTGTGGTTGATAAATAGATTCAATCTGATCTTCAACGCTATACTGATTAAAAATTGGTCGAGCTCCCTGGTGAAAACGAACACTCACAGTTCTCTGTTGTGCTGGAAGCATTTTAACAAACTCTTGCACCTGATCCAAAGCCGTCCGATCATCAACCAAGATCTCTTGAATGGACGGATCAAAATGTTCTCTCAGGAATCTGAGGACACTCCGTTGATCCTCGTACACCAGTCCAACCCCATCCATATCCTGCCCTCGGTTTTTAATCTCAGCCCAGAGCTCAAGAAGATACTCGACATCCCGGGAGAGGGCCTCCTGGGTTATATCAACACTGGCAGTGCGAACGATCCAACCGATCCCCTCGGGCAAATCCATGGAGGTCATGGTTTCTCGAAGTTGAGATCTCCGCTGTTCTCCAGATATTTTCCTAGAGATTCCGGCAGAATCAGAGCCCGGCATCAGGACAACACATCGTCCAGGAATCGAAAGGAAGGTGGTCATATTGGCACCTTTCTTCCCCACTTCTTCTTTGACGACCTGAGCCAAAATTTCCTGACCCCTTTCAACGACATCAGTTATGCTAATTTTTTTCCATTGGTTAGTTTCCACCAGATGACGAAGTTCCGCACTCAAATCCTGCTTATAATATTCAGGGTGAATCTCACTAAAAGGCAGAAACCCGTTTTTTTCTGTGCCGTAATCCACAAAAGCAGCCTGAAGGCTCGGCTCGATGGCAACTATGCGTGCTTTGTAGATATTGCTTTTTGTTTGTGTTCTGGAAATAGTTGAGACATGGATGGATTCCAATCGACCATCCTCAAGTAAAGCTAAGCGGCACTCTTCGGGTTCTTCTGCATTAATGAGCAGCTTGCTGATTTTTTTAATCGCCTCTTTGCGCGCCGCCGAAGCTACTCTTGCAGTTTTTGCTTTTGCAGGTTGCGGCTCTGAGACAACAGCTTCTTCTCCAGTCTCACCTTCAGAAATGGAAGCGACAATCTCTTCTTTTCCCGTTGTTTCAGCCCCTTCAGGTTCAACCGGAACTATTGCGGCATCCTCTGCTGTTTCGGCAACCAAAGCAATCTCTTCAACAACCGCTGCAGCCTTCTTGGCAGGTCCTCTGCCTCGGCGTCCCCTTGGCCGTTTAGGCGCAACTTTTTCCTCGGAAGAAATCTCCTCGACTTTCGACACTGCACCCTCAAGTTCGAAAACAACATCTTCCTGCTTTTTCGATGCAGTTTTGTTCAGTTCCTTTTTTGCGCCGGTCTCTTTGGGTTTTCTTGCTGGCCGTCTTCCGGGCCGTTTTTTCGCAGGACTACTCTTTGGTATTTCAGCCTGACCTTCTAGTCCAGCCTCAGCACTCTTTTCTTGTTCTTTGCTGACAGTCGCAGCTGCTACAGGTTTTTTCCTGACTCTCTTTTTGGGAGTAGCTTTTGGTTTGGCAACCGCTAAGGCCTCTTTCTTCGCTGCTGTATCTTTTACACTTTCAGCTGGCACCTCGCTTGTGGTTGTACTCTTCCACCAGGCCCCGGTTGTCGCCTTTATTTGAATAGTTTTTTTAGGTTCTTCTGCATCTTTTTTTGCAACCATATTTTGTCCTTTTTTACCAAATTCAGTGCACCTCGCAGTGAACAGAATCCAGCTATCCTATTGATATAGCCGTTAACAAAACAGGTAATAAGCTCCAATCCTGTTATGCAACAACCATCGTATTAGTATTTTCATTCTCACCGGTATACATTCAGCAATGTTATTCCAGCCAGCAGCTTCATGGTGGTGGGTAGACAGTTAAAGCAAAAAAATCCTCACCTTCCAACTGACCTGAACAATTAACTGTTGCTAAGGGTATACCTTCAATTTTTTAAAAATAAATAATCCCGGGAATTTCTCTGGAACTTCACATTCCACTACAGAGACGTGAAAAATCCTTTCACGTTAAGATATTATATATTCCCCGACACACTAGTACTGTCAATTTAGATGAAACACAAATAATATTTGGAATTGCTCAATGAACAATATTTTATTGTGAACATCATTTCCCATCATATGAGGCGCGGGAGACAGACACCACGCAAGTCACACTTTTCTCTTTTATATCAACAAAATAACTTACCCAACCAACACAAAGCTTATGACTTTAAACTTGACAGTATTAGCAGAGAACCGTACATTTCGAGCCTTAATAAAGTTTTAAATTATAGTCCTTTGTTTTCGACTTTATGAAAATAGAGGAATTAATAATAATAATATATATTTTACTCTTTTCTTGTTAAAGAGAAAAGCTTATTACGTTGCCATAAACGATCTCTCGAGAGGAGTATACTGTGTCCGCAAGTTTGTTCCGAGTTAACCATTTTCAATTTATCTTGGTTCTACTTTCTTTTTTGCTCTCCTGCGGTTTTATATGTCAGGCCCATGCAGAAAAAGCTTCTACTGACGAATGGAATATTTCTGCAGACAAAATCGTGCGCTATGAGAAACCAAACAGCGTGGTTGCTCAGGGCAACGTCATCCTGATAAAGAAGACAAAATTACCGCCAAAACCATCTTCTGCTTCGGGCGAATCTTCCAGATGGGCAGAGCTCCTTGAAGAGGAGGTTGGAAAACCAGAGCCAGCTGCAGATGACATTAACCTGTCGGCACCTCCAGAATACCAGACAACCATGACTATTAAGGCTGACTGGATTGTTTACGATATTGATCTGGCGTCCATTAAAGCTAAAGGGAATGTTCAAATTTCCACAAATGAAGGTCAGGTCTTTGCTAAAGAAGGAACCTTAAGTATAGCTAACGAAACTGGAAAATTTGTTGATGCGACTGTTCTGCACAAACAAAACTCCCTCCATCTCGAAGGAAAGACAATCGAAAAAACCGGCTTTGATACCTACCGGATTGTTGATGGCTGGGTAATAACCTGTAAGCTTGAAGATGGTGAAACCCCTCCCTGGAGTTTTTCAAGTTCGCAAACTGATGTCCAGCAAGATGGCTACGCATTTCTGAAACATGCAAAATTCAAAATAAATGATATTCCTGTTTTTTATACTCCTTACCTGATTTTACCGGTCGACAACAACCGTCACACTGGTTTTCTTTTTCCGGAGTTTTCCTCTTCTGAAAATAGCGGTTTTGGATTTAACCTGCCATTTTTTCTCAATATTTCAGATTCTACTGATATAACCTTTTACCCGGAGTACCTGGAAAATCGTGGTTTTATGCCGGGGGCCGAGCTCCGTTATGTTGCCAGTGCAAGCGATAAGGGTGCCTTAACCGCCAGTTACCTAGATGATAAACTTTCGGATCCCTCCGAAACTGCATATTACGATACTTCCGGAATTACCCATACAAATAGTGACAGATACTGGGTTAGAGGAAAAGCTGACCACACCTTTGGTGACTGGCAGACACGTCTTGATATTGATATTGTCTCCGATGAAGATTACCTTGACGAGTTTGATACCGGTGTAACTGGCTTTAATGCAACCTATGACCGTTATCTCGACACCTTTGGCCGCGCTTTCCAGAATCAGTCAGAAACTGAACGCGAGAACACCTTCATATCTCTGCGTAGCTGGGATGGTATGGCACTGCAGATAAACCTGTTGGCAATCAACGATGCTGACAGCGATGCCAGTAGCACCGATACTCCACTTTGGCAACTGCCCAGTGTCGACTTCTCTGGAGTAGTACCTCTTGGTGAAAGCAATTTTTCTTTAGATTGGGATACAAATTATGTCGACTATTGGCGGGAAGACGGGATAGGCGGACATCGTTTTGATATGCATCCGTCAATATCTACCCCTATACCAATGGGTGCATATCTTGAATCAAGAGCGCAAGCCGGCGTCCGCGATACTTTTTATATTGTTCAGACCTATGGGGATGGAGAATGGGACAACAATAATGTCCAAAACCGACTGTATCCAGATTTTGAGGTAGAGGTCGCAACGACCCTTGAAAAAGACTTCTTTGCTGACTCAAGCGGCACCCGAACATCTGGCCATCAGCTACGCCCTTATACTCAATATAATTACATCCCTGATGTTGATCAGGATAATCTTCCTCAATTTGATGATGTGGACGACATAGATCAAGAAAACCTCATAACCTACGGTATCGATAATTTTTTATATGATTTCACTCGAGGCCCAGGAAACAGAGAAAACCAACTTTTGTATGCAAACCTGAAGATAGAACAATCCTACAATCTACGAGATTCTGTCTCCGACGAACCATTTTCAGATATTTTTTCGGAATTAAAATGGAAAGTTTTACCCAAGGCTTACATTGGATATAAAAATTACTATGATGTATACGACAATAAATTCAATCGCCATACCTTGGAGAGTAATTACAGTAACAGCAGGGGTGATTCTATAAGTCTTGATTACAGTTTCAATGATGAAGCGGATATTGATCAGGTTAACGCCTCTATTCTCGCTCATATTATCAACGGTTGGAGCGTGGGGGGAGAAATTGAACATTCAATCGAAGAGGATGAAACCAACAAGGCCAGGGGTTCCATCATGTATAAGGCGCTCTGCTGGTCTGTAAAATTTGAAACACGGTACACTCCTATTGATACAACCTACCTCTTGGTGTTCAGTCTGGCCAATATCGGTATTCCTTTAGGGGTTGGTTTTTAAATTCAACTGATAACACGTAGAACTTACGATTCCCGCAGGAGAAACCTTGTCATGCACTATGATATTTTTAATGGCGACGCTGATGGAATTTTCGCACTTCATCAATATCGTCTGGAAAACCCACTACCCGGCACCCAGTTAATAACCGGTGTGAAAAGAGACATCCGGCTACTGTCACAGGTTGATAGCCAGCAAAACAGCTGTTTGACTGTTTTTGACATATCTCTGGATAGCAACCGTTCTTCGCTGGAGAAGTTACTTCAACACCAAAACACAATTCTCTATTTTGATCATCATTTTGCCGGTGATTTGCCTCAATCCCCGTTACTAAAAACCTTCATTGACCCGTCAACTGATACCTGCACCTCCCTGATTGTGAATGCAACTCTGGCTGACAAACATTGTCTTTGGGCCATATGTGGTTCATTTGGTGACAATTTGCACTCACTCGCGCAACAGTATGCAAAACAACAGGGACTGACTCAGCAACAGACAGATCAATTACAGGAGTTGGGAGAACTTTTTAATTATAATGGTTACGGAGGAACTATCGAAGATCTTCACTATCATCCTCAAGAACTCTATAAAGCAGTCGCTCCCTTCAACAGTCCTTTCGATTTCCTGGAACATTCTACAGAAATTGCAACTTTGCGAGTGGGATACCGTGACGATATCGGAATGGCAATGGGGTTAAAAGAGGAGAAAATACCGGGTAAGAATAGAGTTTACACTTTGCCAGACACAGCTTGGGCCCGAAGGGTTACCGGTGTTTTTTCTAATATCAGGGCAAGGGAAAAAACAGAAGCAGCCCATGCAGTTATAACAGAAAATAATGACTCTACCTTGAGAATTAGTGTCCGTGCGCCGCTTGACAACCGACGTGATGCAGACACCCTATGTAAACTTTTCCCTACTGGTGGTGGCAGAACGGCTGCTGCAGGAATCAACAGCCTCCCCGCCAACCAACTCGAACAGTTTCTCGAAAAATTTCTCTCATTTTACCGCTAACAATGGTCAACCATGTTCTTGCCAAAAAAATGTGAAAGATTGGTCAGATTAAGCTTTCACCAGAATATTTTTATATTTAATGCTGCACTTTTCGGAATCCTGTTTGGCATACTGGTGTACACAAGCTGTACCGCGAACACTCCCCCTAAGGCAGCCGATCTTGTTGTGGACAACCAGCCCATCAACCTAGCCAGTGAACGTTATCAGCTGTTGTATCAGGAATTGGAGGAACAATATGCTTTTAACAAAAAGGAACTCACACAGCTTTTCAGTGGACTTAAGATCGACCGAACAGTCCTTAGACTTATGGATAAGCAATGGGAAGCCAAGCCTTATTATCAATATTGGCCACTCTTCATCACACCTTCAGCTATTTTCAAAGGAAAACGGAGCCTTAAAAAATACAGAAAATTATTTGATCGGATCGAAGCTGAATTTGGCGTAGATAGAGAAGTCGTTGTTGCAATTTGGGGAATCGAGTCCAGATTCGGATTCAATCAGGGTGGATTCAATCTCTTTCGAACGCTCAATACCCTCTTTGACAAATATCCACGGAGATCAGACTTTTTTCGTAATGAGCTTATCAATTTTCTCATTCTCTGTAGAGCCAATGACCTCGATCCACTCAAAATTAACGGTTCCTATGCCGGAGCTTTCGGTCAAGCCCAATTTATGCCTTCGAGTTTTAATGAATATGCGGTGGATTTTGATGGTGACAATCGACGTGACCTGATCAACTCAAAGAAAGATATTTTTGCCTCCATTGCCAATTATCTTAAAAATTTTGGTTGGACGCTGCATGCACCGGTGTATGCAGACATCGGCAGTGAACTCAAATCGGAGCTAATGGTCAGTACCTATAAAGAAGGACGGAAGGGGCTGATAGAATGGCAAGTTCTGGCCGAAACGCAGCAAATCACCATTCCTCGTCCACCTCAAAACAAAAAACTTTCTATTCTGGGATTGGAGAAATCACCCAAAGAAGGTGGCGAAATGCGTTATATCGCCGGCTACCCTAACTTTCGAGCCATTACTGAATATAATCATAGCGTGAAATATGCCATGGCAGTAAGTGAAATGGCAGAAGCGTTCAAAAAATAACTGGATAAAGCAATGGCCGCCCCCAGCTTTCGCCCTTTTGCGCTGCCCGTTGTTCTTCTATCGACTTTTATCTTTGCATTAGTATTTGTGCTGACAACCCGAGATACCTACAAACCTCTGCATCGCTTAACACAGCAAGATGTTCCTCTTTTCGCTGATGACATGGATGTCAAATCTCTTATCGAAACCAGCAAACGACAAGCCGCCTACCTTGCAAAACAAGACCCCGACAAAAAAATTAGCTTTGGTACCGATAGCTATGATAACCGCTGGCTCCTTGGTTCTGTAAAAGAGCTTATCACTCAACTGCAACAGAGTCCGGACAAGAACGAACTGAATCGATTTTTACACGAGAATTTCCTGGTATATCAGGCCGGAGGGCGAGCTAAAAAACGGGGCCGCAGTATGCTCGTCACCGGCTATTATGAACCTTTATTTCCTGGCAGTCTCACAAGGAATCCACCTTTTCTCACCCCGATCTACTCCCTCCCGCAATCTCTTATTACCCAATCCGCAGAAGATGGAAAAAAGAAAATTGGCCGATACGACCAGAACAATACCTTCATCGATTATTGGACCAGGGCAGAAATCGAAAATGATAATTTACTAAAGGGAGACGAACTCGCCTTTCTCCAAGATCCTTTTGATGCTTTTCTACTCCATGTCCAGGGATCTGGAAGGATTCAACTACCTGACAAATCAATTGTCTCGGTTCGTTTTGCTGGCTCTAATGGTCTTGGCTACAACAGTATTGGAAAACTGCTGGTTGATGAAAAGATTATGACTTTGGAAGAGGTGAACATCCCCGCCATTAGATCGTACCTCAGAAGCCATCCTGAACAACAACAACGCATCCTGCAACACAATCCGCGCTTCATATTTTTTACCAGAGGGGATACTCTTTCACCAAGGGGAAGCAGCGGCGAGATACTTACACCAGGTAGATCGATTGCCATGGACAGTTCATTTCTCCCCGGTGGGACCATTGGTTATTTATCCTCACGCAAACCTGTTTTTAACAGCAACGGGACAATCACCGGCTGGATTCCACTCAATCGTATTGTCTTTCCCCAAGATTCAGGAGCAGCCATAAAAGGGACGGGACGAGTAGATATCTTTTGGGGCAATGACGACTATGCCGAGCTTGCTGCAAACCATATGAAAGAAGAAGGTAAACTCTATTTTTTAGTGAAAAAAGGATACTCGGATCTAAAATAAAAAGAGCAACACAGTACTGCTAAATAATACCGCCTCCGGAAGTTGCGCAGATGAACTCTGGTCTACGTTGTTGTAAGAAGAGCAAATCTCTGCCAGAAATCAGGGAATGACTTGGCAACACAATCTTCTCCGGTTATTTGAACGCCAGGTACCCGAAGACCTGCCACAGCAAGACTCATCGCCATTCTATGATCTTCATAGGTCTCGATGACCGCCCCTGTAAGACCAGCACCCCCTTCACCATGGATGATCATGGCGGCGTCCTGTTCTTCAACGTCTACACCAAGCTTTGTCAATTCGGTAACAACTGCGGAAAGTCGATCACACTCTTTGATGCGCAAATGAGCAATATTTTCAATCACCGTTTTCCCGTGGGCAAAAGCGGCAACAACTGCCAGGGTTGGGACCACATCCGGCATATCCCCCATGTCCACCTTAATTCCTTCCAGTCTTTTAGTTCCCTGTAAGGTAATACCATTTCCGGATCTTATAACCTCACACCCCATGCGCCCCAGAAGAGGTACCAGCATGGCATCACCCTGTAGGGAGGGCACCGGGACATTGGTTACCGTCACCCGGCCACCTGTTACAGCTGCAGCAGCCCAAAAATACGAGGCGTTTGAGGCATCTCCCTCAATCTGATATTCCCTTGCACAATAGCAGCCTTGCGGCACAGAAAAAGAACTAAAGTCCGGTGTACATTCAACAGCGATACCAAAGGCGTCCATCACCGAAAGAGTCATGGCCACATACGGCTTGGAGAGCACCTCTCCCTCTACTTTGAGCGTAGCAGGTGTTTTGGCATAGGGTGCTACTAAGAGAAGAGATGAAAGATATTGGCTGCTTTTTCCTTCAGGCAGGACAGTAGCTCCGCCGGTGATTCCCTGCCCATTGATAGAAAGAGGAGGACAGCCGGTTCCCTTGGTAGCAGTGATATCCACCCCCCAACCCTGCAGTGCGGCGATGAGTGGCCCGATGGGCCGCTGATGCATCCGGGGATCTCCATCAATTATGTATGCTGAATTGCCAAGCGAGGCGACAGATGTCAGAAACCTTGTGGCCGTGCCATTATTCCCAAGAAAAATTGCCTGCTCAGACGGTTGAATCAAACCGCCGTTACCATGCACCAGCCACTCTTTGCCTTTGTCCATAGCGACTCCCATTTGCATGAGAGCTCCGGATGAATACTTGGTATCCTCACTTTCAAGTGGACCAAGAAGCTTGCTTGTTCCTTGTGCAAGGGATGCAGCAATAAGTGCTCTCTGCGTGAGGCTCTTTGACCCGGGAACTTCAATGGAGGCATCTATATTAGAGATAGGCTTTATTTCGATCATAGTCGTTTCGCTGGGTTTATGATGGGTTAGAAATGATTTTCATATTTTAAAGCAAGTAATCATTTCGTTAAGGAATGGATCTCGCTTAGCGGGGTCAGAGGGCTTGTTTGGGATTGTTGTGGTGTGGCCATTTGAAGCCCACCAATAATTGACCGGATAGAGCTTAATTTTTCGGTAAGGGCATAGGTGCCAATCCCGTCAACTACGTCCTCACTTGCTCTCGGGTTAACAAAATTTGCCGTACCTATCTGCACAGCGGTCGCACCTGCAAGCATGAACTCAAGGGCATCTTCAGCCGACTCAATACCGCCGATGCCGATGATCGGAATGGACACTACTTTTGCAACCTCATAAACCATACGCAGGGCCACAGGTTTTATTGCCGGACCAGAGAGACCACCAATCACATTTGCAAGAATAGGTTGTTTGGTTTTCAGATCAACTGCCATACCAATAAGGGTATTAATGAGGGATATTGAATCGGCCCCCCCTTCCTGGACAGCCTTAGCTATAACAGTTATATCCGATACATTTGGTGACAACTTCACCATAACCGGAACATCCGCCTTCTTCTTGACTATAGACGTTACCGCTGCTGCCATCGCCGGATCAGTACCAAAAGCAACCCCGCCTTTTTTTACATTCGGGCAGGAGATGTTCACCTCAATCCCGGCAACACCGGGAACTCCTGCCAGTCTTTCGGTAATCTCCTCATACTCAGCAAGAGAGTCTCCGAGAATATTGACAATAACAGGAACTTGCAAGCCGTCAAGATATGGCATTTTCTCTTCAATAAACCGGTCAACGCCAACATTCTGCAAACCGATAGCATTCAACATACCGCAGGCAGTTTCTACGATCCGAGGTGGTGGATTTCCTTCTCGGGGGTGCAATGATATACCTTTGACAATAACTGCTCCCAGGCGCTGCAGATTCATAAGATTCTCAAACTCTCGAGCATAGCCAAAGGTTCCCGAAGCTGTCATCACAGGATTAGCAAGCTCAAGAGATCCTATATTCACACGCAGATCGGGGAGTTCCTTATCTCTTGGGCTCAGATCTTCCATACCAATTCCTCCGCATCATAGACTGGACCGTTTAAACAAACATGGGTATAACCGCCATTTTTAGCAGGCCTGCTGCACCCAAGACAAGCTCCCATACCACATGCCATAACACTCTCTACAGAGACCTGACAAGATATTCCCAGAGAAGTGCACAACTCACTTACCCCTGCCATCATCGGTTCAGGACCACAGCTATATACAGTACATCCAGCTGGTAAATTCACTGATTCCAACACTCCTGTTACAAAGCCATGATGCCCCATAGAACCATCATCGGTCGCAGTGAGTATCTTGAGGTCAAATTGTCTGAAATCATGGAGTAAAGGTTCAATTTCAACCTTTTCACGTGCCCCGAGGATGAGCAGATCTTTACTGCAATCTTTTTTCAAACGACAGTTTTCTTTCACGAGAAATAAAAGCGGAGCAATACCCAATCCACCACCTACAATGACCGAGGGGACAGTATGGTCAATTATGTACCCCTGCCCCAATGGCCCGAAAACAGATAGTATTTCCCCTGGTCTGGCATGGGCCAGAATATCGGTCCCCCGCCCAACTACCTTAAAATAGATCTGAACCTGCCCCTCTTCAGTTGTCTGGTGTATGGAGAATGGCCTCCTCAGTAAAGGATCTTTACCAACACCGGCCCGGATCATTACGAATTGTCCAGGCTTTGCCGAACCGGCAATCAATGGGCAATCAAGTGTCAACCGGTAGTTTGTTTCCGAAAACTGTTCAACGCGAGCAACAGTTGCTTTTTCCTGGTATTGTGACATAGTTAGGCTATATAATTTAAAAGATTAGTGCCTTACTCCTGAAGACCTGTCACTCTTTTCAGTACCCCCTTGAGGGCTGAAAAAAACAAGAAATCTGGAGAGTGCATTGAAATTAGTTATTTAAAGTTACCTCCAAGGCACTTATACCGGCTTTTTTTACCATTTACCGGTGTTAGTACATATCTGTGGTTACCAAACGAAATTAAACAATTGATTTATGCTATGATTACTGACCCCATACTTATTGTTATATCCGCCATTTTCGGAGCTCTTATAGGCAGTTTTTTAAACGTTGTAATCCTCCGCCTACCGGCTGACAATCAATCAATAGTCTTTCCTGCCTCCCATTGCCCTCGATGCTCGTCTCCTTTGCAATGGTATGAAAATATCCCAATTATAAGCTATCTCTTCCTGCGAGGAAAATGCGGGCACTGCAAGGCAGCGATCTCACTCCAGTACCCCCTTGTCGAAATATTGATGGCTCTTCTTGCAGCAGCACTTATGGTTAAATTTCAGCTATCTATTGCTGTTTCGGGATATTTTATATTCTGCGCCGCTCTTTTGGTAATAATAGTAATAGACATCCACCACCAGATAATTCCCGATGTAATAAGTCTCCCCGGGATTATCCTCGGTGTGCTCTTCTCTTTTGTGAACCCCATCGTCACCTGGCAGAGCTCACTCATCGGGCTTCTTGTCGGGGGAGGAGTACTCTATGCAGTTGCTTTTACTTACTTCCTTCTTCGCAAAATCGACGGCTTGGGCGGAGGTGATATTAAACTGCTGGCCATGATTGGGGCATGGCTTGGGTGGCAATCCCTGCCATTTGTCATTTTCACAAGTTCTTTAAGTGGTTCTATCGTCGGGTTAATAGCGATGTATTACCAAAGAAAAGGAGGTCAAACCCGTATCCCTTTCGGTCCCTTCCTTTCCCTCAGTGCCATTATCTATACTTTCTATTCAGAAAATATAATTTATTTTTACAACCTTTATCTCTCCGGACAATGGCCATAATACGATATGAGTTCAATCACCAGAAAGAAGTCGCTGGGCTACTCTCTGACCTTCTTTTTTTGCCATATCTCCCTGCCCTTTGCTGTGTCCATAGCCCGGATAATGTTTCCTAAACCAGGAGTTTTCTTTTCGGATCATCTTCCCCCTCAACTGAAGTACCAGGCCTATAAAACGCCAGGGTTCAGGTATCGGGTGAAGAAAGACAATCGGCTCAGCAACCTGGGCACTATATCGTTTCAAACGATGTTTCACTGTCCAGTAATGTATCCGCCAGTATGATCTACATGAGATGAAAGGAATCACCTTCTTTCCAGAGCACACCTGATGACCGTACCTATCAAGAAAGTCAAGCACTGGCCCACTCGGATGATATGACCAAGTAGGCCCGGCAAGGACAACACAATCCCAATCCTCAAAACATACTGCACTGATCGGATGAACTTTATTCCGCTGACGGAAAAAAGTCTTCACCATTGCTACCGCCAGGCTCAAATTTGTTTTGAAAGGAAAAGTGTAAGGATTCACAGGCTCGAGTCTTTCAAGTGTAACTTCAATGCCTTCACCACTAAGACCTTCGACAAATTGTTTTAACAGCAGTCTGGTTTGCTGGGTGAAGGAATAAAAAACAATGAGAACCCGTTTCCTTTTCAAATATAATCCTCGAGTGCCAACTTAAGCGATACCTCAGTAAACTTTCGACATGCTCTTCTTTTAACAAAAAAAAAAGCCCCCGACAAGTCGGGGGCTTTACTAATAATGAGAGAAGTATATTTACTATCCTTCTACTTCATGTTCGACACCCACTGCAATTTTGTACAATACGGTTACCAGCAAGAATCCGGTCGCCCAAATCCCGAGGGTAATACCAATTTCATTTGCAGTTGGATAATACTCAACAATCTCATGCAATGGATTAATAACCAATCCACCCATTACAAAGCCAAGACCTTTATCAAGCCACAACGCGACAAAGATCATAGCACAACCAATTCCCACCATCAGGTCTGTAGACACCTTGGTAATTTTCATGTAAGCAAAGAGGCCAAGACCACCAAAACAGAGGAGCACTGAACTCCACATGAATGGAACAAGGTTATTGTATACTTGCCCATGATGCTCGAGTCCAAAAAACAGATACTGGAGAGAATGGATATGGCCAGGAATGTTAGAGTAGTACCCAACAAAAAATTCGAGACAAACAAAAAAAACATTAATTATAGCTGCATACATAATGATTGTAGTCAGCTTATTAATGGCCTCTTTTCCAGCATCAAAGTTAGCCACCCGCTTCATAACCAGGCAGGCTATCACGATAAGTGCTGGCCCTGCAGCAAAAGCTGATGCGAGAAAACGAGGTGCAGTAATTGCGCTCAACCAGAAATGTCGGCCAGGAAGACCACAGTAAAGCATAGCAGTTACGGTATGGATTGAGACTGCAAACGGTATGGAAACATACACGAAAATGTAGACCCATTTCGGTGGCTTAACTTGTTTACGCTCAGCAGTAAGAATGACCCAGCCACAAATAATGTTCAGCGTTAGATATCCCAGCAAAACAACCATATCCCAGAAAAGCATTGAATTAGGGGTCGGATGCAGAATCATGTTCAATCCACGCAGCGGCTGCCCAATATCAGCCATAATGAACATAAGACACATAACAAGTGCCGAAATTGCCAGAAATTCACCAAGAATGGTCAGCCTGCCAAATGATTTATAGTTATGAATATAATAGGGAAGTACCAGCATCAACCCTCCAGCCGCAACACCAACCAGAAAGGTGAATTGAGAAATATACAGTCCCCATGACAGGTCACGCCCCATACCTGTCAAATACATGCCGTAGAAATACTGTCTTAAATAACAGATCGCTCCGACGCCAATGAATGCAGTTAAAAATGCCAGCCACATCCAGTAGTTAGAGTTGCCCTTTAATACTTTTTCAATCATGACTCCCTCACACTATGTAAAAGACTGACGGTTTCGTTCCAAGGGATGGTTTCCTTTGGATGGTATGTTCCTGGTCAAGAAGCTGGCGTATTTCTGATTTTGGATCATTTAAATCTCCAAAAACAATCGCCCCAATTTCCTTGACAGCCTCAACACAGGCGGGTTCCTGCCCAAGAGCAAGTCGTTCGCCACAGAAGTTACACTTCTCGACAACACCACGCATTCGGGTTGGGAAATCAGCATTATATTCCTTTATGTAAGGCCTGGGGTCCATCCAGTTAAAGCTCCTGGCGCCATACGGACACCCCATCATACAGAACCTGCAACCAATACAGCGATGAAAATCCATGGCAACAATACCAGTTGCCTCCATCCTAAAGGTTGCCTTGGTCGGGCAAACCCTTACACAAGGTGGCTCATCACAATGATTACAGAGCACCAGAAAGTCATTCTCTTTAGTGACCTTAGACGCATGGTAGGCTGAATGCTCAGGGAATCCGTTCGCAAAAGGAGTTGGCCAGATCCATTTGATCTCACTTTTTGCACCCTCAATCTCAGGAACGTTATGAACCTTGTGACATACAGCTGCAACTTTCTCGAGAAGTTCTGGATGACCATACAACTTGCGCATGTCGATAACCATCCCAAGGCGAACACCTGTGGGGGCAGCTTCGGCGCCATGGCCTTCTGCCTTATGGGCGTCAGCTGGAGCCGCGTGAGCAGCCGGTTCGGCATGAGTTGCTGATGAAGCCAGCGCCGGCGACGAATTAAGTGTGACTACCGCCGGAGCACTGATGCCAGCCAGTGCAGTCGCACCGGCAATCTTTAAAAATTTTCTTCTTTGCTTATCCATTAGTGTGTCTCCTTCTTGGTCGCCGCTAAGGTCGGAGTCAAGTGACAATCCCAGCAGTTGGGTTTGACAGATGCATATTCATGACAGGAGTCACAAAATTTTTCCTTGTTGGTGTGGCACTGCATACAGGCTACCTGCAACCCTTTTCGATATTCCTTACCATCTACCGTGATCGCAACACGGTCGCCGTCACGTAGAACGTCATCACGCCATTCATTGAGCATAACCATATGACTGGCCCGCATTTCAGCGACAGGTGCAACACACTGTTTTTCCCCACCCGGTGGCAATTCAGGTTTTGGTACCGTGCTTGCCGTCGAGAACGCGTTGAACCAGAGTGGAAAAGTTACAAACAGGACGAATATGGCCAGTCCTGGTATTATAAATCTTTTGTTGTACATTACGTTAACTCCTAAGTTCTGTTCAGGATTTTTTAAAGCATCGTACGGAGGCCTTCATCCAGCTCAGGGCGTTCTACCCCTTCTCGAACGATTGCATTGGCAACAAGCTCAGTGACCCCACACACTCCGACACCTGGGTTCCAGTAGTCCATAAGTGATGTCAACGTCGCCCTGTCAATAGCGCAAACACAGGACAGCATATTTACATCATGTTTGTCGCGTACATATTTGACGGCATTAGCCCGAGGCAATCCTGAACGCATTCTCAGTTCCATAATCTCATCGGTATTGAGTCCGGTTCCTGAACCACAGCAGAAGGTCTGCTCGCGAATTGTATTCTCGGGCATTTCCACCCAGTCAACAACATGATCGAGGATATAACGAGGTTCATCCATAAGCCCCATTGCCCTGGCTGTATTACAGGAGTCATGGTAGGTCGCTTTGACATGGCTGTTTCGGCTCTTGTCAAATTTCAATTTACCATGCTTGATAAGATCAGCTGTAAATTCACTGATATGAACCATCTTTGTTGATGCCGCATTCTCAAAAACCGTTCCAGTAATCGGAGATACCGGTTTTTCTAAGAAATCAGCGGGACCATTCATGGTATCCATATACTGATGAATAACACGCCACATATGCCCACACTCACCACCGATGATATACTTGACACCAAGTCGCTCTGCCTCTGCGTACATTTTGGCGTTCAGTTTTTTCATAGTCTCGTTGTTGGTAAAGAGACCAAAGTTACCACCCTCTGAGGCATACGTTGACCAGGTGTAATCCAAACCTATTGCATCAAAAAGAGCCATATATCCCATGGCGGTATACAGACCTGGTTCGGCAAAGACATCAGCAGATGGGGTGATAAAAAGTATTTCAGCACCTTTACGGTTAAAGCTGATATCCGGCCTCACTCCTGTAAGTGCCTCAACGTCATCTACTAAAAACTCAACATTGTCCTTGAAGGTATGGGGCTGCAGTCCCATATGGTTACCGGTACGGTTGGAATTGGAAGCTGGTTCCAGAATCCAGTTGATACCTACACCAACCAGATGCAAGAGTTCACGGAGCATCATGGTTACTTCAGCAGTATCAATACCATACGGGCAGAAGACTGAACATCTTCGACACTCCGTACACTGATAAGAGTACATAAACCACTCTTTCAGTACACCTGCAGTCATTTCACGGCCACCGGCCATCTTACCGAGAATTTTACCAGCCAGGGTAAAATCGTTTCGATAGACTGATCTGAGCAATTCTGCCCGCATGACCGGCATGTTTTTAGGATCACCTGTACCAAGAAAGAAATGGCATTTATCCGCACAAGCACCACAGCGAACACAACAGTCCATGAAGATCTTCAGAGATCGAAATTTATCAAGACGCTCTTTCAGACCTTTTAGTATTATATCTTTCCAGTCTTCAGGCAGTTTCCAATCCTCATCTTCCGGAGACCATTCGCGGGCGTTAGGGAAATGCAGACCAGACTGGCTGTCAAGATAGGCAACCTTTTCCGATTTGGCAGGGTAGGCATAATTACCGGGCTTAAAAACAACCTCGGTATCCATCCAATCCATGGTAGGTATTGCTCCTGTTGCCAAGGATGGTCCCTGCACTACGCTTTTCGATAATTGTTCTAATTTTGGAACTGACATCGTTATCTAATCCTCTTAAGCTAGTTTTGGGTCAATATTTTTACTCTTCATCCTTTTTAGGAGGCAATTCCTTTTCAACCGGAATCCCTGCATCTACCATAAACTCACGGAATTCGTCCTCATAGCCAGCATAGGAATGGGGAAGGATTCTTGGATTCCAGGGATTTATGTGACGCTCAGACCGACTGGTATTTTTCATATTCCTTGTGGGACTCATGAAAACACCAGCAAAATGCATAAGCTTACTAAATGGAAAATATGCAAGCAATGCACAGACTAAAAAGAGGTGAATGTAAAAAATTGCGCCAATTTCAGCACCAATTGTCGGAGAGAAAGTAACCAGCCCTACTGCAAGCTGTTTGATGTTGACGATGTCAATATCTGTACGCAGGAAGTAGCGCATCAGGATACCCGTCAGGGCAATACCAAAAATAAGTACCAGCGGGAAGTAATCATTAATGAGGGAAATAAAACGAACATGACGGGTAATAAGTCTTCTGGAAAAGAGCAATATACAACCAGCCAGCAGGCCGATATCAGTGATATACCAGGTTGGCTGACCGACCTGAAAAAGCCCATCGAGAGATTCGAGCCAGCCAATCCATACGGGACTCGGATCTAGGAAGAGACGCATATGCCTGACCACAATCACAAGAAAAGAATAGTGAAAAATAAGAGCAAACATCCACAACCACTTCGAAGACTCGTAAGTGACCTGGGGTCCGTCATAAATTTCTGATTTAGTGTTTCTAAAAAGAGACCTGAAGGTCACCACTTCAAGAAACATTCTTGCAACAACCTCAGCGGTTGTATTTGGGGCTTCAAGCTTGTCATGCTTGATAAAATCTAATGATTTCCCCTGTCCGCAGGTGGTCTGAATCGGAAACGGCACGGGAGACTTCCCCCATTGCACCACCCGGTAGACGCAACCACCAAGGAAGATCATTATGGCTAGATACGGCAGAGCGACACCAAACAAATAGGGCATCCCCGGTATCTGAGATCCGAGCCCGGCAATCAGTACCAACGCTATGACTGCCAGGAATGAGAAGGCGTACTTCATTTCTTACCTCGCTTCAATTAAACTGTTTTGGAAACCACGCAGATAAAACGAACCTTCTGCCATCTACACGGAGACCAGTTAAATACCATTAACCTATATTAAATTCTTTTTCTCAGTCAGCAGGTTCGATGGACACTTGCTGTCTGTTAATATGTGACTTCCCGACTTAATCTCATTTATACGGACCTGATAGAGGCGCTCACGATACTGCATGTATATATCAAAGGCTGCAAGCATCGCAAGATCTACTGCAAAATCGAAATCATACAGTTCATCAGCCAGATGTTTTCGTTCCTTATCAGCTAGAAAAACTTCGCGAGTAATGTGTTTTACAGCATTCAACGGTGCTACAGCTTGCGATGGAGTAAATTCCTGCACAGAGCGAATACTCATTATTTGTTCAAGAGGAGGAGTAAATTCCTTGGAATCAGCCCCCTTTGATAACAACAAAAAGAGCGTGCCTAATGCCTGCCGAATATTTCCCCCTACAGGGTTGGCAAATTTATCGTGTTCTTTTACAAAAAATCCCGACGAGACATAGGTGGAAAGCGTATACTCCACCCATTTATTTACTATTTTTTCTTTGTGGTTCCTGAACCCTTCGGCTAGATCCATACGTTTACAACCCTTTCTATTAGCAATTTTGATTCGATTGAACGGTCACCTGGTAAGAAAAAAGAGAATGAATGGCCATTCACAATTTTGGCATTTTTAGCACCTTTCCCTCGCTTTTTCAAGAACATTTTTTTAGGCACAGTTCGCTCAAATGACTATAAAGAGGGGGGTCCCGCGTATTTTTATTTTTTTGAAAGTCGGATAATATCCCCTACAATATTAACGGCCTCCCTTATGTACGGATCCTCATTGACATCTTTCAACCATTTTTCCTTGGGATCTTCCTGCTCGCCCTCCGGCTCATTAAAATCAGGATTCTCTTCTTGCTCTTCTCGATACTTACGATAATGAGCTCCGACCTTTTCTCTCATAAGCCGGGACTCCTCCCGCTTAAGTCGCATATCATCAATCTGAATTGAAAGAACTGTATCGTCACTTCGTTCAGCAGCCTTTACAGCTTCTTCACTGATAATTTTCAGACCTTCGTCTTTCGCTACCCGCTCCAGGCTTAATTCCCGCAGCTTTTCCAAGTCAAACGGTTTGCCACTGTTGTAGGGTTTAAACTCCACAGGTTCAATAGAATCCCATGGCAGGGAGTAATCAAGGTAACGTTCTCCTGATTTAACATGTTCAAAGAGATTCGGGAGCACGATATCAGGCTCCACTCCTTTGTATTGGGTCGAACTTCCATTCACTCTGTAGAATTTCTGAATCATGACCTTCAATGCGCCAAGATCTTCATATTTTCGAAGATGAAGCAAAGGAATGTTCTCGTTGAGATCAATGATGGTTTGTACCGTTCCTTTACCGTGGGTATGTGTGCCCCCCACGATTACAGCTCGCCCATAATCCTGAAGTGCAGCAGCAACAATTTCCGATGCAGATGCGGAAAACTTGTTGACCAGTACTACCAATGGACCGTCGTAGGAGACCTCATCGTTTGTATCGCTTAAGAGTCGCTTGTCTCCAAAACTATTCATCACCTGGACAACTGGCCCGGACTCTATGAAAAGCCCTGTTATATCAACAGCATCAACGAGTGCCCCGCCACCATCATCTCTTAAATCCAAGATAATTCCATCAACATTTTGTTCTTTTAATGCGAGGATTTCCTTGAGAGTATCATCCGTTGAGTTCCGACCTTTAGCCCCATTTCTGGTTCCTTCAAAATCGCGGTAAAAACTCGGAATATAAATATACCCTGTCTTACGACCACCCTCTGACTCAATCACCGAACTCTTAACAAAAGTCTCCTCAATCTGAACAACATCGCGCACAATCCTGATGACCTCTGTTACCCCATCAGTCCTTTTCACGGTGAGGCTGACAGCTTCTCCCTTAGGTCCCCGAATCAATCGAACGGCATCTCTCAGACGCATATCGGTAATATCGACGGGTTCCTCACCTTCCTGAGCGACCTGCAGAATTATATCTTCAGCTTTGAGACTCCCCTGCCTTGCAGATGCACTACCGGGAATGATTCTGATAACTTTAATCAAACCGTCATCTTCACGAAGAAGAGCTCCTATACCTTCAAGGCTGCCCCGCATATTTATGTCAAATTGTTCTTTGCTTGCTGGAGGGATGTAATTGGTATGAGGCCCGAATGCCCTGGTAATAGAGTTAAAAAATCGATCGTAATGGTCTCTCAGAGTTTCCTGGTGAAGGCGCTGAAAGAAATTTTTATTCCGCTTACTGACCTTGACTATGGCCTCTTTCCAGAGCTCTTCCTCACTTTTTTGTATTGGCTGCGGATCTTTTTCTAAAACTTTTTCCAGTTTGGTTTTCTGATCCAGCTCCAGGTCCAGATACTGTGAAATGATCTGAGCTTTAAGGACCTTCCGCCATCGATCTTTTAGCTCGTCGAGATTTTCAGCGAAATTAATTTTCTCCGGATCAGTTTCATATGACTCTTTTTTCTTAACATTAAAATAGCCTACATGGAGATCTTGTTTGATCGATAGTACCGGCTTACGAATTTTAAGTTTCTGACCGACAAAAATCTTTTTTGGATCATCCAGATTATTGTCTCCGATCAACTCTCCTACTCCAATATTATCAAGTTGATCAGCAATACTCGAAAGGGTATCTCCTGGTTGGACCGTATATGATGTAAACCCTGCAACTGGACCAGGCCCGACCTTGTCACTGGCCAGCATGGTCCCTACCATCTTCTGAACAAGGTTTATTCTCTCACTGAGGATGTCATACCCGGCATCAGGCAATGTAATACGACCATCGGCAAGGTTATCGTCAATGTAAGGAACAAATGCCTCAAGCTGCTCCACATCTTTTTTAAGTAGAAACCGTTTCTGGTAATCCAGTTGTTTTATATAAAGATGGAAAACAGCGCGAGCCAGTTCGTCATTGAAAACTTTGTCACTGAAATGCAAGGAAGGCAGCTGCTTACTGAGAATATAACCAATGAGCCTGTTTCGCTTCAGGTCAATTCCCTCAGTCTTTGAAGTATCACCAAAACTGGTGGTAGAAAAAGTCAGGCAAATCAGTACGAGATAAAAAACCAAGAAAATCTTTCTGTTTTTCATAATTATCATTAAAAGGGGTTGTAAAACAAATAAGAGCTAAAATTATCCCTGTTAGAGATAACAGAACATAATATTAAATACCACGACAAAGACATCTGCATGGAAAAATTACAACAGGCGATTGACGAATTTATTAAAAAACGACATTGGCAACAATTTCACACACCGAAAAACTTAGCGATGGCCCTTACTGTTGAAACAGCAGAGTTATTAGAAATTTTCCAATGGATGACTGCGGAAGAAAGCTGCCAACTCGACAATAAAATTCTTAATCACGTTGAAGAGGAAATAGGCGATGTTATGATCTACCTCACTACTCTTGCCGCTTCTTTAGGGCTTGATCCACTTTTAGCCGCCCAAAAAAAACTACAAAAAAATGCAATCAAATATCCGTTAGAAGATTAGATGTCTTATGAGTATTTTTCTTGTTTTTTTGCAAGAAAAATATTTTTCCCAGGAACGTCTCCCGTATCTTTTCAATAGGATAGTTCATTAGAATTTTAATTATATGGAGGGACTTACGCCCACAAAGTGGAGTGGAGAGAAAACAATATCGCTTATGGGTGCAAAGATGGCAGCAGGCAGTGTTTTTCCAACACTTCACACCAACTCCCCAACTCCACACCCAGTTCAACCGCATAGTCTTGCAGTTCTTGGTAAGTACAGTTGATAATCGACGGCCGATTTACACTTTGAAGCTGTTGAATTTCGGTTTCGATAAAGATTTGAAGTGCTTCAGCAGCTTGAGTCCGAACTACATTCACATCTAGATGCTGGCGCATACAAAACATACAAAATCGCCGATAGTTAATAATCGAGCGAGCTATCCCCCGATATATAGACTTGGTGCAATTGGCATGCTGCAAATCCCGCAAAACGATCTCGGTGTATCGCTCAATAGCGGCCTGCTTGAGAAAATCGACCTGCTCGTCAGCCAAACAGATATGTGGACCATCTTTGGCTCGAGTGAGATGATATATAGCTGAATTATAGGCGATCTCCGGGGTTTCTCCGGAATACCTGATCACATACCATTCGTTTTCAATCGCTTCTGCCGGATCGCTTTTCATAGCCGGTGACTACCGCTCATCTTTTCCGTCGGTCAGACCAAAAAGTTCGCGGACGGTTGTTATTTTCAGATCACTGTTATCCCGTCCCGCACATGATTCACTTTTGAGATACATCAACGGATCATGGAGAATTTTCGCGGTGATGGCAGCAACCATTTTGTTGAATTTTTCCCTTTCGGTATCTGTCATATTGGGCATTTTAGCCAGGGTTCTGTCCAACTCCACCTGCCCTATACTATCCATTTTTTGCCTTAGAGCCTGAATTGTCGGAGTTACAGCCAAACCCAAAAACCACCGCTCGAATTTCAATGTGTCCTCATCGACAATACGAGTTGCTTTTACAGCCTCTTTATCCCGTTCCGACTTGTTTATCTCAACTACATTACTTAAATCGTCAATATCGTACAAATAGACATTGGCTATCTCATCTAACCGGGGATCGAGATCTCTGGGCACTGCAATATCAATAAAGAAAAGTGGACGGTTCATTCTGGCCCGCATCACTGATTTCACATCATCTTTATGCAGGATAATATCCGTTGCCCCAGTAGAACTGATGATGATGTCGACAGATTCTAACTGTAAAACCAACTCGTCAATAGAAACTGCTTTTCCTTTAAAGCGTTTGGCCAGATCAACAGCCCGTGCCAAGGTCCGATTGGCAACGGTTACAGAGCCAATTCCCTGTCCGACAAGATGTTCTGCGGCAAGTTCCGCCATCTCACCAGCCCCTATAAGGAGAACACTTTTATCTGCCAGATTGCCAAATATTTTTTTGGCTAGCTGCACTGCAGCATAGCTTATCGAGACAGCAGATGAACCTATGGCCGTTTCAGTTCTTACTCTTTTCGCAACCGAAAAAGCCTTATGAATCAGCTTGTTCAAT
>Ga0209475_10001297_pt1 | contig 32710 bp, 29 predicted proteins | sample tdDd471_FD_187128 | JGI IMG/M metagenome (GOLD analysis project Ga0209475, IMG submission 187128) | Marine sediment microbial communities from the Atlantic coast under amendment with organic carbon and nitrate - tdDd47.1 (SPAdes)... | ecosystem: Environmental > Aquatic > Marine > Coastal >... | reverse complement strand
CTCATGGTTCTTTTTCCTATTCAGTTATGGGGATAACCAATTAGGTAAATACCATGAGTAGAGTCTTCAGGCATAGCCTTCAGACGATGACCACGCCCAAAGGACGTGGTTTTAATTTTTTAATAAAATTGCAAAAAAAGTTACGGAAACAGCCAACACTATTTCGTTCTATTTGGTTAAATTTCAAGCGATGCTTCAACGGTATAATCAAAAAAAGATCTAAGCCCGATTGGTAGGCTATAAATTTCATCGGAACTTATTCAATTAAACATAGTGATCCGCAAATGAATTAAGAACCGGAGGAGCTTATTCCCCTATGACAAGGCAGCCTTTAAAAGCATTTTTTTGGCCGTATAAGCAGCCTCTAAGAAATGGACCACGCCTGTTCGTGATTGGAAGGCAGCACTAAATCGATTTACAATTGAACTTGAGGAGCAGATGGCTCCTCATTTTTAAGTAGAATAGAACAGATGGGCAGTTTATGTCGCACTGTCTAAATACCACTGTTTTACTGGTTACCCGCCCCCACCGTTGATCGGGCAACCTTGTCAAAAACTTTACTTATTCAGACGGGTAGCCTGCCTTTTTCCATGCTGGAAATCCATCACGATAGTAGTAGACTTTAGAAAATCCCCAAGATACTGCCTTTATACATGCATTTGAACTTCTTAAACACTTCTCACCATTGCAATAAAGTATTACTGGCTCATCCTTTTTTAATTCTTTTAAAAGATTTTCCTCATTAAAAGTACTCTTGATATTTAAATGCACTGCATCTTGGACACGACCAGCTTCCCAATCCGAGTCTCTACGGACATCAACAAACAATGCGCCTTCATCAAACAACTTCTTTGCTTCATCAGTTGTAACAGTTGTGGCTCCATCAACGGTCATTGGTGAAATTTTATCACCAGCAAAAGTCAGTCCGCTCATTAGCATGCAAACTAAAGTAATTATTAAGGTCGAAAATGTTTTGTTTTTATAGGTGCTCATATGTTCCCCTTTTTTTAAATTTTAAATAATAGAATAAATGACTTAAGAAATAAAAAATTTATTTTAAAATCCTTATAAATATAAATGAAATATTAAAAACTTGCACTAAAAATATTCCATTCTAAAATTAAAATAATATAACTATTCAATATTTTTTGACAATATCCTATGGGGGTACCCGCATGGCACGAAATCTATCTTTATCACAAGCAGCACGGTTAATTGGTGTAACACGAAAAGATATCCAAAAAAAAATTCAACAAAATAAATTGGTCGTAATGGAAGGTACTGTTTTATTAGAAGATCTTAAGAAAGCATATCCAGATGCTCAGTATGAAGACAATAGGATGCTGGAAAAGACTCAGAAACTTATGAAAGATGCCGTATATAAAATGGCTCAATCTGAACATGAGGGCGCTCAATTAGATGCTTTAAGTCGAAGGGCATATCGATTAAATCAGGAACTGATTAAACAAAAAGCCAAATCCGATTACTATCAAAATGTTCTTAACCAGCTACGCCATAAATTTATCGAACTTTCAACTTCAGACAAAGACATCCATGTGATTTCTGAAATACAACAATGGCTACAGAAGGCATTAGACGATTATGAGCAAGATAGTGGCGAGAAAGAAAGTCAATTATCAGAACAAATCCATCAGTTTATGCAGCCTCATGTTCGCTTGTTGCCAAGTCGTCATGATTTTATCTCTGATAAGTCTCAAACCTTGTTGGAATCGGCGTTAACCTCAGGTATGGCAGTTGATTATGGATGTAATAATGGGCAATGCGGTAAATGTAAGGTCAAATTATTGTCGGGGCAAATAAAGTCCTGTAAACATTCCGATTATATTTTTACTCCTTTGGAGAAAAAAGAAAATTACATATTAACTTGTGTTAATTCTGCCGTTACGGATGTTGTGCTTGAAACACATGAAGCTGTTTCTGTCGATGAAATCCCCAAACAAACGATTCAATGTAAAATAAAATCATTACAATTAATAAATGACACCACCTATATATTGGATTTGAAAACGCCACGAAGTCAGCGTTTGAGATTCTTAGCCGGTCAGTCAATTAAGCTAATTCTTAACGATACATTAGATCAGAATACCAGTAAGCCCTATTCTGACATATTAAGCATTGCCAGTTGCCCTTGTGACGATAGAAACATTCAATTTCATTTTGCCAAAAAACTATCAACTGAATTTTTTGTAGAGTTAACCGATGTTAATAAGAAATTGACTACGATTACTTTGGAGGGTCCCAACGGCCACTTTATTTTAGATGAAGAGTCATCACGTTCAATTGTATTTATAGCTGAAAAAACACATTTTGCGGCGATAAAAAGTTTAATTGAACATGCTCTCGCTCTAGATCTGGAGAGCAATATTCAATTGATTTGGTTGGTAGAAAATGAGAAACAGTTGTACTTGAATAATCAATGCAGGGCCTGGAATGATGCCTTAGATAATTTTAAGTTTACCCCATTAGTCATGTCAAATAGACTTAATGCCAAGCAACAAATAGAACAAGTTCTAACTTCTATTGATTCACTATCTCAGTTGATTAACTACGACTTTTATCTGGCAACAAATCCTGAGCTACTTACCCCATTTAAGCAACAATTAATCGCTAATAGTTGTAAGGAAGAGCAAATACATATTAAACTGTAATTTCAATCCGCCTAATGGTAAATGCCTTGAGTGCTTTATCATTAGGCCGGAATCTTAGCTCTTAATTCATCACGATCATACCACCAGTTTTCCCCAACTATAGCTCCTACAACCAATCCAAATCGTGGTAAAAATATATCCGGATCTAATAATTCCAGTTTTTCCATCCATACATCGAGTCCGGTTTGAGTTTCAACATTACTATGTCGTTTTGCTACCTTGGATATCATGTTCATTGTGATGAAGCGTAGATTTTCTTTTTCTTCCTTTTCACAACGCATGTCTACAATAAAATGGGCTACGATAGCAGCTAATGCTGCACCATCAGCGTTATCCTGAGTTTCATTGATAATGTAATTAAGCATATTGATAGTATGCTGTACCGAAATGGGAAAGGTAACTGCTAGCCAGACACCATGACCCAAGGCGGTTATAGACGAAGGCAATTCGGTTTGATAAAGAAGGTCACAACATTCTACTGCTTGTTCCCATTGCTCTTCATTTAAATAAATTTCAAAGGCTCGTTTAGCATGACTCCAAACATTTTCCATACTGGCAATACCTAATTCAGCATTGGCTAATTCCAATAAGATATCAGCACATTCAATACTGACATCAGAAGAGTTAAATTTTGCTAATTGATTTCCGAGTTCGGATACCTTTTTATGTAAAAACTCCTGTGATTCCTTAGCATCTGAGGTCTCTAAAAAGTCAGAAAAGTTGGCTGACGGGTTTGACTGGTCTTCTGTTGACATTGCAGCTCCTAATTCTATTGCATATATATGCGATTAAATTATTTATAAAAAAATAATTTAATTTTTAATTCCAAATAGTAATAGAGCTATTTAGTGGGGTTAATAAAAAGATTTTTCAACGGTCCTCTTTAAGAATATTAATATAACTCTTTCTTCCAACGATCATGATACATTTTTTGGATTTTTGATCTAAATTCCTCATCACCACTATATAATTCAGATACCTTAGTTAGATAACTTAAGAAATTTTCTTCATTGTCCATTTTTGCATAGCATTCCATTAATTTTAATTTATATTTCTTATTTTCAGGATCTGTCTCCAAACCATCCAAAATAAGTTTTTCGGCTAAATCAAACTTGCCGTAAGCAAAATAAACACTGGATTGAGAAATGATATCTACTCCGTCGCTGGAATTATCGTCGGAAGCGGAAGCGCTGTTTGTGGTTCCAAGTATATCGTTAAAATTAATTTGTGAATCATTACTTAACGCTGAATTTTGTACACTGCTACCATGATCAGGTTCAGCTTCCTGTTCTTCATCCATATTAGGCTCACCAAATATGTCGTCAAGATCATCAATGGCATCTTCCTGACCTGACAAAGTGCCGGCATTACTAATTTCCAGTTCTTCGATCTCTTCTTTATCGTTTATTGCCGGTTCAATTTTTTGCCCATTTTTATCCTTACTTTCTGGTTTAGATTCCTCTTTAGTTTCAAAGAGATCCAGATCGATATCATCAATATCATCATCGGTCGTTAATGAGTCACTTTTATATTTCCGATAAAGAGAAAACTTATCCATAATCCCTTTATCTTTGAATTTGGGAAAAATGAATTTAATGGCAGCGATAATGGCAGCAACCACAGCAGCAATAACCAAATACCAAATTGAAAGGGTTTCACTAACCCATTTTAATAGCGAATCTAGTAGACTATCTTCCTGTTCCTTAGCATGCGTTTTAACTTGTACTGTTGGTTTAGTTTTCTGTTCTAACTTACTCTCAGAGTTGTCTGCTTCATTTTGAGCAGGTTTCATGATTTCTTGTTTTGCGATATCTTTAGACGAAGATGCTGTGGCTTGCTGCTCCTTTTTGATTATTTCTTCGTCTTTTGAATCGTCCTTATTTTCTTGTTGCTGTGGAATACTGTCCGCTAAAGATTGATCAACTTCCGCATCAATATCCTTATATATTTCTTTTCCACCTTCCATTGCTTGATTGGAATTTTGTAAGGCTGCCAACTGCTCGTCTAAACGTGCATTTTTTTCGACCGCCTCTTCCATTCTTTCAACCAACATTTCAAAGCGTTTACGTAATGCGAGGTTTTCTTCTTTAAGACGTTTAACTCTCTCCAAAGTGACCTTGATCAATTGATTACTGACTTTATCAATGTCATCTTGAGTGGGATTTTCAATTTCGAGCATATCCAAATCAGCCTGATCTCCACCCGATAATAATCGTAACTCAGAGTCTTCTTTATCATCCGACATAACCGACTCTGGTAAAGATATTTGTTCGGGTTGATAGGCAGGTTTAGGCTTTTTAGTCTCTGTTATCAGTTGCTCTTCAAATGTCATTGGAGCATCGGATTTTTTAAATTGCGAACGCATTAATGGGGGTATTTTTAACATCTTCCCCATCTTTAGGCGATTGATGTCACCGGTAATAAAAGCATCAGGGTTCATTCGATGCAGTTCACGCATAATCCGTTGAATAGAATAACTATCATCCGGTCTCACACGACTGGCAATCATTGAAATACTTTCACCATTGCGGGTGGGACCGTATTCACCGATTTGATCACTAGGGAATTCATAAGAAAGTTCTTCTATGGCCTGCATTTTTGTCGAAGCAGGTGGGTTCCGTTCAGACTTTGCTTTTGTAGCAAAGCGATCAATTTTAGGTTGATTTATAATAGGGTTAGGATTTAAAAATAGGCTGTAGTCGCGAGTGATATTGCCTTCCGGCCACTGTACGGTAATCACAAAATCCACCAACGGTTCTTTTATTGGATTTTTGGTAGTGACATGGATATAAGCGTTCTGTCCTTCCTCATAGAGAACTTTAAAATTCAAACTTCGTAAAAAATAAGTTTTCTCAATTCCAAAGCGTTGAAAATCTAAAGCCGACGACAAGTAAACCTTAATATCTTCGGGCGCAACCTGGCCAAGATGTTTAATTTCTATTTTGGCCAATAAAGGTTGATTGATATAAGATTCAACTGCAGCAAACCCCAGTCCCATAGAAAAGGCGGGATTAGACAAGAAAAATAAGATAAGTAAAAGGCAGGTTCTTTTTATTTTCATGTACTTGTTAGCTATAGATTTATTTTTTCGTTAGAGTATAACCGAAACATAATTATAAACAATATAAATATTTATCAAAAGTGTTAAATCTCAATGTTTAAGCGGAGTAAATTCGACTTTTTGCCAATTACTATGATCGCGGTCAAAAACAAACTCTATTCCTACTTTATCATTAATATATTTTGCTTTTACTTGTTTTAGATCAGGAAGACGATTAACCAGATACGAAAACATAGCAATAGCACCTGTGTCATCACTTTGTTTTAAATGAATAAGCATATTTAAGGCAACGAATTGTGCTTTTTGAGTATTATCCGGTTGACTGATTTTGTTACCGCCTAGCTCTATACCTTTTGTCATCATTGCATCCATTTTTTCTAAGTAACCAAGCTGTTGCTCAGGTAATGGTATAGACTTGTTATATTCAAGAACGATTTGATCATCAACCAGTAATTTAACCATTTCTACCATAAAAATACCTTTAGTTTAAATTTTGCTATTTGTTAACATTTAATGATACACTAATTCCCTACGAAATAACTAGGTTATAATATGTCTAAGGTATCACCCGAACAAGCCGTACAAATAAGTTCCAGTATTATGGATATTATGGATAACTGGAAGCTATCAGGTAACGACATCTTGAACGTTTTAGCACTCCCCAAGAAGTTTAAAGTTCGTCATTTAGGACAATTTAGAACCGCCCAAGGTTTTCCCGACCTACCGCAAGTGAATGAAAGAGTTTCACACATATTTGGTATTGCTAATGCATTGAGAACCAGCTATCCCACTAATCCACAAATGGGTAATTTTTGGTTAAATCAGAGAAGTCGCCGTTTTCAAAATCGTTCTCCTATCCAGATAATAATCGAAGACGATCTAGAAGGTTTAGTGCGTATACGTAAACATCTTGATTGTTCCTACGATTGGCATACCGATGCTTTAGCAGCTCAGGCCTAGCTCTTTGTACTTTATATTTGCTGCTGGCGAAACAAAAAAAACATTTCATAGCAGCAAATTGTGTTAGAACAACTAAATACAGCCCATTAAGCCATTAACTTGTCCAATTCTCCATCCATATGCAATTCGGTTAATTCGGCTAAGCCTCCAATCCATTTCTCATCGATACTGATTTGTGGAACCGTCCGAGCACCATTGGTTAACTGAAACATCTCTTTTAAACCGGCCCTATCATTATCAACCATGATTTCCTGATAGGTAATTTGCCACTTGGTCATTAATTCTTTTGCCTTACTACAACGGGGACAACTGGCTGTACTATAAATTTTTACTCTATGCATAAAGATTCCTAATTATTGAGCGGATTGTAAAACTTCAGTTAATTTCTTTTCATCAATGGGAAAGGTTAAACTGGTAAAAATATCGAAACGAGAGGTTATTCTAGCAAATTTCTCTTGATGGACTTTGTCCAAAAATATAATGACCTTTGAATCCGGGTAGGTCTGTATCACTGCCATTAATGATTCGAGAGAGCTGGTTCGATCTCGAAAATCCGTTTGATAGTTAAATTCGGCTACGATAATATCAACCGGATTTTTCTTTAAAAAACTGATTGCTTTTCTTACCGAGTTCACAACTTTAACGTCACAACCAGTTTTTTCATATAATGCCGTATAATCAGGATACCCGCCTAATTCTATAATTGATAATAACTTACTCATGTATCGCTATCCTGCAACTGAATATTCCATAAATCGGCATAAATGCCCTTCTGTTCCAATAATTGTTGATGGCGACCCTGCTCTTTTATGCGCCCGTTTTCGAGCACAATAATATTATCCGCATCCGCGATTGTTGATAATCGATGTGCAATCACCAAGGTGGTGCGATGAGAAGAAACTTCTGCTAATGAATTTAAAATGGTACGCTCCGACGCCGAATCCAATGACGAAGTTGCTTCGTCAAAAATAAGTATAGGAGGGTCCTTTAAAAATACTCGAGCGATAGCCACTCTCTGTTTTTCCCCACCAGATAGTTTTAAACCGCGCTCACCGACAATGGTTTGATACTGATCGGGTAAATTAAGAATGAATTTATGAATATTGGCTAAACGTGCCGCTTTAAATACGTCTTCTTGTGAGGCATTCGGACGAGCATATAAAATATTATTGAAAATACTATCATTAAATAATACCGTATCTTGCGGAACAATACCGACGGAACGCCTTAAACTATCCTGGGTAACATCTTTTATATTTTGACCGTCAATACTGACATACCCCGAATCGGTATCATAAAAGCGAAATAATAACCTTGAAATAGTCGATTTACCGGCTCCGGATGGTCCAACAATTGCCACTTTTTTACCTTGTGGAATAGAAAATTCGATATCATGTAATATTTGTCGTTCGCTCTGATAAGAAAAATTAACTTGATTAAATTGAATTGCAGACTTTTCAATTTTTAATGGAGCAGCGTTATTTTTGTCAACAATTTCGGCTTTCTTTTCCAGTAAAGAGAACATTAGATCAATATCTGCCAAGGCGTGCATTAAGGAACGATAAATAACACCCAGAAAGTTTAACGGAATGAACAATTGCAACATTAAGGCATTAACCAGGACTAAGTCACCGATGCTCATTTTTCCATCTACTACACCCTGAGATGCCAACACCATCATTAACGTAACGCCTATGGCGATAATGGTTCCCTGGCCAATATTTAGCAAAGACATAGATGCTTGGCTTTTGACTGCAACGCTCTCCCATTCATGCAGTAAACCGTCATAATGTGTTAGTTCATGTTCTTCGTTATTAAAATATTTTACCGTTTCAAAGTTCAATAAACCATCAACTGCAACGGCATTTGCAGAGGAATCCAAAGCATTCATTCGATGTCGAAAATGCATTCGCCAATTGGTTAGTAATAGTGTAAAGACAATATAGATAAAAACCGTAGCAAATGTTACAACGGCAAACATGGAATCATATTGACCTAATAATAAAATCGCAACTAATAAAAACTCAGCTGCCGTAGGTAAAATATTAAAAACCATGTAATTAAGGATTGAAGATACTCCCCTTACACCGCGATCCAAATCTCGAGATATTCCCCCCGTACGTCGTTGTAAATGAAATTGTAATGATAGGTTATATAGGTGGGATAGTAGTTTAACCGATAGTTTTCGCATGGCTCGATAACGTACTCGAGCAAAAATGGTGTCCCTTAATTCGCTAAACAGTACATTCACTAACCGTAAAATACCATAACCCACCAGTAAGGATAAGGGTAGGACAACTAATTCCACTTGATTAGTATCTAATTTATCGACAAGCTCTTTTAATATTAGCGGAACCCCAATATTGGCCAACTTGGCTAAAATCAAAAAAGATAAAGCCAATAAGACTCTGCCCCGATATTCCCATAAAAAGGGGAAGATCTTAGTTAAATTAATAAAATCATTTCTGTTTTTATGTGGGGCTGATGTGTGATATCCATGTATACTCATATTGGTACACAGTATTCCTTTTAATATAATGACAAGCTATGTATATAATAGCCCATGCTTAAATTCACATTACTACTTTTCTCAATTTTAGTTTTTACGTCTTCGTGTGACTTAAATTCATTAAGTCAATTCATTCCCGGTCAGGCCGAGGCACTTAAACCGGTCGAAAAAAAATCAAAAAAAAGACTGCCGGTAGTATATAGTAGTGTGGTAAAAGAGCAAACATTAACAACCGAAACCACAGTAACTGGCACTTTGGAAGCCAATCGTCATGTTAATGTCTTTAATCAATCCGAAGGAATGTTGATTAAATTACCGTTTCGTGAAGGTGACCGGGTTAAAAAAGGCCAAATAATTGCCAGATTGGATGATACCTTAATCAAAATTGACAACCGTAAAGCAATTGTTGTGGTTGAAATCCTGTCTGGTTTAAAACTTGGAGATAAAATTTTCAGCAAGGGACAATATGGATTAAAAGATAAGATGCAAGTTAAAGTAGTAAAAATCCAACCATAGACTCTTTGTTTTGTCGCTTTTTACATAAGAAACATAATATGTTTAAATAACCCGATTTACATTATTTAAACATATTATGTTAATACTCCTCCCTTTAGACAAACGACTCGATTGGAAAAAAACACTGTTAATTACCATGTCATTAATTTTAGGAAAAAGATGAAGGATAATTCTTACACTCAAAATATTTTTAAATAATTTCACAATATACTTATTGGTAAACAAAATTTATTAAAAATTTATTAAAAATTGTATTACCAACATAATAGCCATAATATATAAACTCAGTCTTAAAAAACGATCAAATAATTGGTCGTGGATTAAGTGACGAAAATGAAAACCGATAAAAATGCTGATTATCGCCACCACAGAAAGCAAAAATGAAATATTTAAAGATTCTCCTGCCAATAGACCAATCGCGCTAAATTGGATCACCTGAGTTATTTTGGCACTAAAAAAACAAAGATTCATTACTCGTATCATAAGGTTTCTTTCAACCTCTATTTCACTAAGGTAAATTAATAACACAGGAATCATTATATTAGTGGTTCCGGAAACCAATCCGGCTAAAAGTCCGAAAATAAGCATAGAAACTTTTTGCCGTTTCTTTAACCAAAGTATTTTATGCATGGCCAGTTTATCTTTAAATAAATAGATCAAAATAATTATGGCTAAAAATAATCGGAAGGGTTCAGGGGAAAAACTAATTAATAATTGGGTACCAATAATTGTTCCCAATATTGAATAGAGTGCTAATGGTATAAAAGGTAAAATGGAGGATTTATTGTTTCGACCATACCAGATGGTAATAATGTTAACCACCATGGTGGGCAAAAGGCTATATAAAATAGCCGTTTGCACGTCAAATTGCAGAGCCAATAATGGTGTGGCCGTCATTGGAAATCCAAAACCGAAAGCTGCATGAATAAATGCAGATAGTGCCACGGCCAGGATTGAAAATATTACAGCGAACTGATTGATATCCATACCCGGATATCTTAACACCTAAACCTGGAAACTATTTCCAAAGATCAAACTTAATACCCTTCTCTCTGAGTTTTGTCGTTCGATCGTGAATATAGCGTTGGAATTCCGGGTACTCAATATATTTTTTATCGGCAATATACATTAACACCGATTCTAGATGAAATTTGCGTACATACGATGCCAAACGAAATGTTTCTGAAATCTTTTTTTGTCCACTTTCAAAAAAAAGTAGTGATGGCGTATATTGTACTTTTAATTCATCCGCCCACTGTTTAGCCGACATTTGTCGATTATCCAAAGTGGTGACAGTTTTATCGGAATTTATTGCTAATCGGGTTATGGTGAATTGTTGAGTTAGACTTTTGAAACCTTCACTACTGCTTAAATTAGAATACAATTCTTTACATTCCTTACAATTATCTTCATCCAGAATTAATAATAAAGGTTTGTTGGACTTTTGATAAAGATAAGCATAATTGTCTGTTGTCGTTACAAAATCATATATTTGTTTTTTTTCTGTTTTGGAACTCTTTACCACTTGTCGATAATATTGACTAAATGGGAGGCTTTTTTCAGAGGCCAAATAATCCAAAAGAGTATTGAACTTGTGTGGAGAATAGTAACCGTTGAGTCTAAACTCCACCTTACCGTTACTATTTATAAAGACCAGAGTAGGAGTAAACATTACTCTTAGTTTGACGGCTAATGTTTTTTCCGTTAGTTCACCACCATCGAAGCCGATCACGCTTCGGTCACCCCACATATTCAGTTCGATAAAATCATATTGACTGGTGAGTTTGCTAACTAATTCGGGACGCGAAAAATTATCATTGAGTAATTTTTTGCAATAAGGGCAACCCTCTTGATGAAAATATAAGATCAGGCCACGGCCATTTTGCTTTGCTTCTACCAAGTCTTCCGATAAATCTAAAAAACTTTCCTTGAACCAAGGATATTCCTTAACCTCCTCTTTCTGAGCGGCATTTACCCAAGAGCTTATCAGCAAAAAGGAACAACAGATAAAAAAACCGGTTTTAAATATCTTAGGCATAATTTTGAATACTTTGGTTTGAATGAATTTTGATAATAAGGTTTATAAGTAAAAACATATACCAATTTAAAAATTTTTCAAAAAAAATTGTCATAATCTATATTTCTTCTATCATCCTATATTACTTGACTATTTTAGTCTACTATAAACTTAATCATAACCTCTTTAGACCTTGATATAGATCAAGGAATATTGACATTTACTGATTTTCATATTTTAATGAGCTCATAAGTTATTGATTTTAACCACTTTATTTGTGTGGTAATTTAAACAAATTAATTCAGTCTGTGTATTCGAGGGAGACAGATAAGATGCCTAAAACAACCATTCATGATACTCCAATGCTTGATGAATTGGAAAACGGCCCTTGGCCAAGTTTTATTACCGGGTTCAAAAAATTACGTGATGAACATCCAGATCAACGAATAAATGCTATGGTCGGAGACCTGTTAGGTCAATTAGAACATTCCTATGAAACTCGTATGGGTTATTGGAAAGGTGGAACCGTAAGTGTATTCGGCTATGGCGGCGGGATTATCCCACGTTTTTCTGAAGTGGCCGAGTCATTTCCAGAATCAAAAGAGTTTCATACCGTACGCGTACAACCTCCAGCCGGAAATTATTATTCGACCGATATTTTGAGACAATTAGCTGACGATTGGGAACAACATGGCTCCGGTTTGCAAACTTTCCATGGTCAGACCGGTAATATTATGTTTATCGGTACCGACACGAACAATATCCAACCATTCTTCGACAAGATTAATTCCTATGGATTTGATTTAGGTGGAGCCGGTCCCTGTGTCCGTACTGCAATGGCCTGTGTAGGTGCAGCGCGTTGTGAGCAATCTTGTGCCAATGAGCATGCTATTATGCGTCACTTGGTTAATGAGTTCCAAGATGATATGCACCGTCCTGCTTTGCCGTATAAATTTAAATTTAAGGTTTCAGGTTGCCCTAATGACTGTACTAACTCAATTGAACGAGCCGACTTTTCGGTTATAGGTACCTGGCGTGACGAAATGCAAATTGATCAGGGAGAAGTGAAAGCATTTGTTCAAGAAAAGGGCCGTGACTACATTATCGATAATGTTACCAGTCGTTGTCCTACAGCCTCAATCAAACTAAATGATGATGACACTATTACTGTCGATAATCATCAATGCGTTCGGTGTATGCATTGCTTAAATGTAATGAATAAAGCCTTAACGCCAGGTAAAGATCATGGTGTTACCATCTTAGTCGGTGGTAAACGAACGCTAAAAATCGGTGATTTAATGGGTACGGTCATAATACCTTTTATGAAACTGGACACTATGGAAGATTATGAAAAATTGGTAGAAATTGCCGGTGAAATGATCGATTTCTTTGCTGAAAACGCATTGGAACATGAGCGTACCGGTGAAATGATTGAACGTATCGGCCTGGTCAATTACTTGGAAGGGATAGGTATTGATCTGGATCCCAATATGGTTAACGAACCTCGTCAGTGTTCCTATGTTCGTATGGACGGCTGGGATGAAGAAGTTAAGCAATGGTATGCTAAAAAAGCCGAAAATGCAGCTTAAATAATCGAACCAAACAAAACCCGGCAATGCTGTAATACATTGCCGGGTTTTATTGTTTGCTCCCTATTGCATATTAATTACTTCAAACTCTAGAGCAGTAGCATTAAATACAATTTCCTGACTATTAGCTAAGCGATAAGCGATAAATATTCGAAATATTCCCGAAAATAAAGGCCCACTATATACACTGACATCATATAGTGACGTTAGGCTAACTTGGCTCTGATTCGCTTTTAAAGTTAATGGATTTCCATCCCAAGTAACAAAGTTGTTATCAATATCCTTTTGATAAAATTGTTCATTGTTATTTCCTCCTTTATATCCGGCGACCAAAATTATATCCGCTAATTGTCCCTGATGGCTGGAGGCAACTACAATTTGCCCTTTAATTTCCAGATTCTCATTGTCGTTAAACGGCGATGTCTTAATTTCATCGTGACTTATTACCGCAGCATTAAAAGAAGTGGAAGAAAATGGTTCAGTTTCACCGTTACTAAGCTTTAACAAAATGCCGGTGGCTAAATGCGCTAACTCTAAAGAAGGTGTCGGTTCGGGAGTTGCTGTCGGAATTGGCGTAGGCTCGGGTGTGGGAGTGGCCATAATTATTTCTGCTTCCGGAAAATCAGCATCTTGCCAGGCCAGGAGCGCGTTCTTTTGTTCTTCATTTAAAGGCTCATTTCCAAATGGCGGCATGCTACCACCTGCTCCCCTTAATACCGCGCGTTCTGCTGAACTTAAAGCTAATTGATAGTTATCAAAATTTACTGAGGTAGGAGCTCCGTTACGGGAGGAACCGGATAAATCGCTACTATGACATCCTAGACAATTGGAAAAAACTTGTGCTTTAATCCCATTCGTTCCATCGTAAACAGCATCAATAGCCAAGCAATTTGAAACACTCAGTACAAAAATAACGATGATAGGTATTGATAATTTCATCCAACTGCCCTCTTTTTTATTAATTATTAGCAATTAATATTAAAAAAACCAGTATCCGATTAATTTTGTTACGTAATCGCAAAATACCCAATGACAACAAATAGCAATCGTTTCATTATAATCCCGAAATATTTGCTTAAAACCTTTGTACAAACAACTAATTTAATGTAATACTTAAATAAAGTCTACGGTGCAATGACCGCTTTTACCTGATTTTTGAACCAGAATATCATAATAATAAATGCCAATAGTGATAGCGTATGGGACAGGACATCAACAATAGCCATTATAAAAAAAATGACTTTTTAAATTATCAAAATAATTTAAAAGATGAATATTCCATTTTAGAGTCCTGGTTAGAACAGCAACAATCTAAAAATCTTGATGCTCATAGCCCGGAACATCTTAAGGCCGGTTTCGAACTGGAAGCCGTGTTAATAGATGATCAGTTTAGTCCCTATGGAGTTAATGAACAGTTTATTAACTCTATCAATCAACCCTGCATTACCTCAGAGTTAGCCAATTTTAATGCTGAAATCAATACTTCCGTAAGGAAGATTACCCATACTGTTTTTTCTGATTTTGAAAAAGAGCTAAATAGCATTTGGAATTTGTGTAAAAAACAGGCCGAAAAGGATGGTCATGATATAACCATTATCGGTACTCTACCGAGCATGAAAAACACCGATTTGTCATTGTTAAACATGTCGAAAAACCTTCGTTATCAAGCCATTAATGAACAAATATTAAGGACTCGTAAAGGCCAAGCCATTGAGCTCAATATTGAAGGGATCGATAGTTTAAAATCAGTTCATAGCGACGTAATGTTGGAAGCTGCAACCACTTCGTTTCAACTCCATCTACAATTACCACTACACAATTCAGTACGTTATTTTAATAGTGCCATAGTATTATCGGCTCCCATGGTAGCTTTAGGAGCCAACTCACCATTTTTATTTGGTAAAAACCTTTGGTGTGAAACTCGTATTCCGGCATTTGAACAAGCCGTGCAGGTGGGCGGTTATGAGGGAGCCGCTTTTGGACCAATCAAGCGAGCCAGTTTTGGTCAAGGTTATGTTCAACATTCATTACTAGAATGTTTCAAGGAAAATATTGATCACTTTCCGGTACTCTTGGCCGAAAAGTTTGATGACCATCCCAAATACTTAAAACACCTAGCCTTGCACAATGGTACAGTGTGGCGATGGAACAGACCTCTTGTCAGCCTAAAGGAAGACGGTAGTTATTCTTTACGCTTGGAACATCGTGTATTACCGGCAGGCCCGACTATAGTCGATAATATCGCCAATGCGGCTTTTTTTTACGGCGTATTGGAAACTTTAGCCAAGCAGTATAAAATTGCTGAACAACATATTCCATTTGTTAGAGCTAAGGAAAACTTTTATCAAGCGGCCAAAGCCGGATTAAAAGGAAAAATAGTTTGGTTGGACGGTAATACTATAAGTCTACAAAAACTTTTATTAAATGAATTATTGCCCATGGCGAGAGATGGCTTATCTCATCTAAACATCTCTCGCACGGATATCGATTTTTATCTGAATATTATTCGGGAGCGATTGGAAAAAGGTCAAAATGGGAGTAGTTGGCAACGTTTATATCAACAACAACATGACTGTAATATGCAACAATTATTGGCAACCTATATCGAAAACCAGAACTCCGGTCAAGCAGTACATTTATGGAAAATCTAAGCCTTAATATCTTAAATCATTTACCACAGCCACTATTAACAACCCCAGCGGAAAAACTTCATGAGGTATTACCGGGTCCAACCTTAATCCATCTGCCAGGAGAACGCCCGGAACCGGTTTTTATTTCAGTTCTACTGCATGGTAACGAGACCACCGGATGGATAGCTTTACAACGGGTATTAAATGAATATCAGGGTCAACAATTACCCCGTGCTGTTTCAATCTTTATAGGCAATATTGCGGCAGCAGCTCAAAGTAAACGTGTCCTTCCTTATCAACTAGACTATAATCGAGCGTGGCGCGATGGAGCACTTCCAGAACAAAAAGTGATGCAGGAGGTTATTCGTGAGATGCGTGAGAAAAAAGTTTATGTCAGCGTCGATATTCATAACAATACCGGACATAATCCTCATTACGCATGTGTTAACAAATGTTCCGATCAATTTTTACATTTAGCCAAGCTATTTAGTTCCACGGTCGTTTATTTTATTAAACCGGATACGGTTCAATCGATGGCATTTTCAAAGCTTTGTCCCGCCATCACGGTAGAATGCGGACAGCCAGGGCATCCCTTTGGTACTGAACATGCGTCGCAGTTAATTCGCTCAGTTTTTAATCTTGAATCCATTCCTAACCAAAAAGTCGATGAATCGGACATCAACCTTTATCATACTATGGCGACGGTAAAGATACCTGAACGTTTTAGCTTTTCCTTTCACAATAAACATTCCGATATTATTTTTCGTGAAAATATCGACCAACTAAACTTTACTCCCTTACATGAAGGTGAATACTGGGCAGAAATTACCAATGTGAAGGCTTATTTGGACATTATTGATGAAAATGGAAATAGCTTATATGAACGCTATTTTTCTGTAGAAAATAAACAATTAATCAGTCATATTCATCTTATGCCCTCTATGTTGACCACCAGCGAGGAGATAGTTCGACAGGATTGCCTTTGTTATATCATGGAAAAAGTAAAGGTCGATGATTTTAGGGAATAGCAACACCTCAATTAAAAAGAAAATTATATTTCCTGTTGCACTGATCTATTTGGTGCTAATCATTTTTTTCTTTATTTCTTTATATTGGATTGAAAATCAAAAGCAGGAAGAAATTGCAAAAAATTACCTGCATAATCTGGAACAAAGCTTTTTACGGAAAATTGACGATAAAGCGGTCCAACAAGCCATTCAGATCCATATTTTGGAGCAAAATGAATGCGTACAAAAAGCTCTGGATAGTCTTGATCGGATTCAATTATCTTCCTGTATAGATTCTCTTTATTACCTTCTTGAAGATACTTTTTTAGTATCCGAACTTAATATTGCAGATGCCGCCGGACGATATTTTTTTCGCTACGACCAACCGGATAATTACGGTGATGTTCCGCAGGGTTTTAGTATAACCCGAGCTATAAATACCAATCGCTTAAGTTACGGTTTAACCGTATCATCCTTGGAGAGCTTAAGAATGGTGGTTGCTCGTGGTATTTTAACACCTTTCGGAAATCGTTTTTTTATAGAAATAAAGACCCAGGTTAAAGATGTTCTGAACTCAATGGAAATAGCCGAAGATATTACCTTAGTGGTGATGTTGGAAAAAAAATATTTATATGGAACGAACAAAACAAATACTGAATCTAATCAAATTAATCCCTACGACTACATTTATACCTATGGCGAAGATAACAATTTTATCGAGACCATAATAGAAAGATTTGGCACTCATGACGATGAAGAAGAGGTTGGCTTAATCAGCCGTTTTAATTTCAAAGACAGTTTTTACACCATGGGCAAGTTATCTCTGCTCGATGAAGGCGGACGATATTTTGGCCACTTGGTTTTTATCAAAGATCAGACAGAGGATGTACACGCACTGCAAAACTCTTTTATACAAGTCGCGATTATTATAGTTTTTATTACTTTTATTATTTATTTTATTACCAATCATTATCTCAGTTTAATCGATTCTCAATTAAACGGCTCATATATGGCTTTAACCAATGAGATAGATGAACGTAAATCGGCAGAAAAAAAAATCAACGAACAGCAGCAATTTTTGCAGTCTATTATCAATGGTATCGACGACTCTGTCATGGTTATCACCGCTGATTATCAAGTTGAGCTGATGAATAATACCGCCAGGGCATCTATGGATCCAAAATTTGTGACCGATCCCGAACCCCCCCGATGTTACGAATTAGCTCACCACCGACACCACCCCTGTGATGGAGAAAACCACCCTTGTCCATTACGCAACGTACTGGAAAGTGGAGGAACCAATAAGGTTATACATAATCACCCATTAAGTGACGGCGGCGAACGCATTTTTGAGTTAGTGGCAACTCCCTTATTTGACTCACAGGGTAAAGCTTTTGCCATTATTGAAGCCGGTCGTGATATTACCGAGCATATGAATATTCAAGAGGAATTACGGCAACAAAAAAACATTTTAACCCATCAGGCCACTCATGACGCCCTGACCAAACTACCCAATCGAGTTTTATTCATTGATCGTCTGGAACAGTCCATAAAAAAAGCCAAACGTTATAAAAGTCAGGTGGCGGTTTTATTTATCGATTTGGACCGTTTCAAAGAGATCAACGACTCATTAGGACATTCATACGGCGATAAGGTTTTAATCCAAGTAGCTGAACGCTTACAAGCCAGTGTTCGAGGCTTTGACACCATCTCACGACTGGGGGGCGATGAATTCACCTTAATTCTTGAATATGTTCGTGTTGAAGATGTTCATCAGATAGCGAAAAAATTATTATCCCGGTTACAAGAAAAATTGTCCATTAATAATCAGGAATTATATATTACCAGCAGCATCGGTATCAGCATTTATCCAAGGGATGGTGACACGACGGAAATTCTACTTAAGAATGCCGATGCCGCCATGTATAAGGCCAAGGAAAATGGAAAAAATAATTACCATTTTTATACTTCAGACATGAGCGAAAAAGCCTATGACCGGATTTTAATGGAAACCAATCTGCGTCATGCTATCCAAAATAATGAATTAATAGTATTTTATCAACCTCAAATCGATAGTCGTTCTGAAAAACTGGTTGGTATGGAGGCTTTGGTTCGTTGGTTGTTGCCGGATGGGAAAATGATTCCACCTAATCATTTTATTCCCCTAGCGGTAGAAACTGGGTTAATTAACCAACTCGATGAATGGGTACTCGAACAGGCATGTAAAGATCAGGTTAAATGGCGTCACGAAAACTATCATCCCGGACGTATAGCCATTAATATTTCAGCCAAGGAACTTTATCAGAAAAACTTTATACAGCGTTTGAAAAAAATTCTGGACAAAACCAAATGTTGGCCGGAATGGGTTGAATTAGAGATAACAGAGGATTATCTCATGACAGATCCTGACGCTTCTGCTGATATTTTATTACAAATTAAGAATATGGGGATACAACTAGCCATCGATGATTTTGGTACTGGCTATTCCTCTCTCTCCTATTTAAAAAAGTTACCAATTCACAAATTGAAAATTGATCAATCCTTTATTCGTGATATAACCGGTGATAGCGATGATAGCTCAATTACTTGTACCATTATTTCATTAACAAAGAACATGAATTTGGATGTTATTGCTGAGGGTGTCGAAACTGCAGAGCAACAGGAATTTTTGTTACAACATGGTTGCGAAAAGGTACAAGGTTACCTTTATCACAAACCGATGCCGGCCAAAGAAATTGAAGATTTATTAAAACAAGCAGTAATTTAAGCCAAACTCCCAAGTAATGTCTGTATCGAATTGAAAACACGAAAAACATAAAGCAATTTATAAAACCGATTCGTCTAATTCAATTGTTTCATCTTAAAACGATTAACTTTAAAAAGAACATTATTTACAAAAAATGCTCTTTCTGCTTTCCGACTGTGATATCTTCTTGCATTATCATACTATATTCCTTGGTTATTGCCGTCGCACGATTTATAATATACTAAAACCACTTTTTTAAAAGGGAATGCTTCCATTTTTAAATTGTATTTTATCTATTTATATCAACTTATCAGGAACTTTTTAGTCATTAAGGAAATATATGAATTCCTCCACAATGGAATATCCCGATCTTGAAAAAGTAAAACATTTTTTACTCGATTTACAATCCGAAATATGTCAAGCACTTGAAAAGGAAGACGGCCAGAGTCAATTTCTGCATGATAAATGGCAAAGGCAAGAAGGCGGAGGGGGTGAAAGCCGTGTCCTGACTCAGGGCAGGGTATTTGAGCAGGCCGGAGTTAATTTTTCTCATGTCACAGGCCTAAAACTTCCGCGCTCAGCTACGGCCAAACGCCCCGAATTAGAAGGTCGTTCATATGAAGCTATGGGCGTTTCACTGGTAATTCATCCCAATAATCCATTTGTTCCAACCAGTCATGCCAATGTTCGCTTTTTTATAGCCACAAAAGATGGCGCAGAACCAATATGGTGGTTCGGAGGCGGTTTTGATCTGACTCCTTATTATGGCTTTGATGAAGATGTAATTCACTGGCATAAAACGGCGAAACAAGCCTGTGATGATATTGATCCGGATTATTACCAACGTTTTAAAAAGTGGTGCGATGAATATTTTTATCTTCCTCATCGTCAAGAGCAACGTGGAGTCGGCGGCTTGTTTTTCGACGATTTAAATGAACAGGGATTTGAACACTGCTTTGCTCTAACTCAAAACATTGCTAATCATTACTTACAGGCATACCTCCCCATAGTCAATAAACGAAAAAATACGCCTTTTACAGAACATCATAGAGATTTTCAATTATATCGACGGGGGCGTTATGTAGAGTTTAATCTGGTTTATGATCGTGGAACACTTTTCGGACTACAAAGTGGAGGAAGAACTGAATCCATATTAATGTCGATGCCTCCTCTAGTTAAATGGCACTATAATTGGCAACCACAACCGGGAAGTACGGAAGAGAAGCTTTATCAATATTATCTTAAACCTCAAAACTGGATAGATAAACAATAAACAAGGATATATAAAATATATGACTAATCCGAATCAAGTTCAACAACATTATCGCGATGCTATCGGACTTTTTGCCACAGGAATTACTGTTTTAATCGCAGAGAATAAAGGGGTCGTAAGATGTATGACTGCCAATGCAGTTACTTCACTTTCATTAGACCCTACCCAGCTAATTGTTTGTCCATCAAAAAACTCCACCTTTGCTTCTATCTTAGAACCTGGGGTAAATTTTACGGTTAATATTTTAGGGATTCATCAAGAAGCGGTATCTAATTATTTTGCCGGACCTCAGGACGAGCAAAATACGCAAAACGATCATTACGACTTATTATTTTCTCCTGAATATACAGCGCCTCGACTTAAGGATTGTATTGCTTCATTTGCCTGTCAACTACAACACCAACATGATGGTGGTGACCATTGGATAGTGGTTGGCAGAGTTGTAGAGTTGTATAAAAAACCAGAAGAGGTAAAACCTTTACTGTATTTTGGCGGGCAATATCACCATCCATCCGACATTAGTAAAGCACATTTGGAAACTACGGTTGATCCTTATAAGTAGTGCCTATAAATCTTGCCAGTCCCGAAAACAGGCAGCCTGTCCCAATAGTTTATTATTATCCTGCACATTCCACACGATAGCATTGTGAATCATAAAACGGTGTCCATTTTTAGCAATACGGACACCACTATAGTGGTCAATAAAACCTTTATTCTGAACCTCCGTCAGTAGACGTGCCCTTTCCTCTCGATTTGGCTGTTCAGCTGAATAACGGGAAGGCATTTTTACAAATTCATGCCACTGCATGGCAAATAATTTTAACGCAGTTCGATTGCCATAGTTGAAAATGGGATCTACTTGGGTACCATGGGAAATCAAGACAAAAGGAGCAGCATAGATCTGTTTGGCTATTTTAATATTAACTTCTTTAACACCATCAAGAAGATATTTTCCAGTACATTTAAAAAAACTATTATTTAATAGATTGAGATGTTCAGCATAAAAATCATTTGCTACTCCAGGCACATCAATCGTTTTTTGTAATTTATCCATAACAGGCTATATGTTTTTGTGGTTAAAACAGAAAAAATATTGTAATTTTTTAAAATATTCAAGCCCTACTTTTTACTTTTTTCATCGATTTATCAGTGCAAAATTTACCAAAAGCGTGCTAAAGTAAGTGATATTAAAGGCTTTCATATAAATTAACTTCTTTTAAAAATTATAACAACATGGAAATCGAAGGTTATAAACTACTTGAACAAATTGGTCAGGGAGGAATGGCTCAGGTCTACAAGGGGTATCAATTATCCTTAAAACGAGTAGTGGCAATTAAAGTGTTGACCAAAAACCTGGTTGATCAAAAAGCATTTAATCAACGATTTTCACGTGAATCCCTAATCATTGCACGACTCAGCAATCCCTATATCATTCCGGTCATCGAACGAGGTATCAGTTCCGATAATACTCCCTATTTCGTTATGGAGTTTATTGAAGGACGTGATCTTAAGGTTCATATGGACGATGATTCCTTAAATTTTAATCGTAAACTCGATGTTACCATTCAAATTTGTAAGGGACTCTCTTATGCTCATAAAAATGGTGTGATTCATCGCGATATTAAACCAGCAAATATTTTAATTGATGAGGAAGGCAATGCCAAAGTAATGGATTTCGGTATCGCCCAATATTATGAGGATGAAACCGATAATGAAAAAACACGTGCCGATGTGGTGATGGGCACGGTTGCTTATATGTCGCCGGAACAGATAAAGTCGGCTGCTTTGGTTACTTATAAGAGCGATATCTACTCTTTAGGAGTAATGTTATATAAATTATTTACCCGTTGCGATCCGGTAGGACGTTTTAAAGAACCCCGTGAACTTAACCCGGAAATCCCCCAGGTCCTTAATGATGTCATTCTTCAATGTCTAGAAACCGACCCTGAAACCCGTCCTGATTCGGTTAGCGATATTAAAGATAAATTACTATCTCTCTCTCGTGGTGCTCATCTCGAAGCTGCACAAAGACAGCGTGCGCAGTTGGGAATTAAAAACTTTGAATTGTTGGATGTTATAAAAGAGGATAAATTTAGCGCTGTATATCTTTATGAAAATAAAGCTGATAACAAGCTGATTATGATTAAAAAGCGCTCAATAGGTCAATCAGGGTTTACTGAAGCAAAGGTATTATCGAAGCTTAAACACAATAATATTATAAATATTTTGGGAACATCTCAAAACGAAAAGCTATATATTATTGTCATGGAATACTTAAGTGGTGGCAACCTGCAAGAACGTTTGTTAAATCCACTACCCTGGCAAGAATTTGTTGAGTTGGGAAAAAATATTCTACAAGGACTTGCCTTCGCCCACACCAATCGAGTTGTTCACGGCAATCTGCGCCCTTCCAATATTCTATTTGATCATAGTAATAGAATTAAATTAACCGATTTTGGTTTAATTGAACATTATAAAGATTCAAAAAATAAAAAAAATAATTATAGTCTACCCAAGGAAAAACTGTCTGACCGCAGTGATATTTTTGCCGCCGGAGTCATATTTCATGAAATACTTTTTGGGCATAAACCGGATGTTAAAACTAAAAAGTTTAAGGAAAATATTGAATTCAAACGAATGCCGATTAAACTCCAACTGATAATTTCGAAAATGTTAGAGGTCAATCCCTTAGAGCGCCCGGCAAGCTGTGCACAAATTGTTACAATTTTTGAGCAGATTATCGGTGATAATGAAGAGTCGAAGACCCGTCTTATTCAATCGGAACAGCCAACTCAAATAAAAAGTAGCCCAACTACTATTATCACCAAAGCGCCATTAATCGGCAGTCTTATGTTTCTATTAATTTTGCTCAACTTATCATTGGTACTGGCTTTTTATTATTTTAAACCGGAGCAATTTTTTGCCATGATTAATTTCATTCATCAGCTATTTTCATAATTCCACGATCTTTTTATCAATATATCCTGTTATTATCGAATCGGTAAATATTGATCTTTGAATAACTTATCAATTGATGATTTATCACATGCGGTTAAAGCATGATCCAGTTTAGAACGACCGGTAAAGCCGAATACATAGGTAATAATGGGATAGTGCGCTACTGCTTCCAGCGTTAATTGTTTTTCACTGCATAGTGGATGTCCCTTGGGAACTAAAATACTACGATTCCTACGATAACATGGCAACATCACTAAATCATCGAACAGCTCGATAGCTTCTGTGGCAATAGCGAAGTCTACTTGACCTTTAGATGCCATTTCGGCTATTTGCATGGGAGTTCCTTGTTGCAGATGGAAACTTACATCAGGATATTTTTGTCGGAATTTCATTATTACTTTTGGCAATACATAACAAGCCTGTGTATGGGTGGTGGCAATACTTAAGGTTCCTTTATTTGGCGCACTAAAATCTTGAGCTGTTTTTCGACTTTCTTCAACGGTATCTAAAATATTTTCCGTTAAGCCTAAAATTTTTTTACCCGCTGGCGTTATACCACTGATTTGTCAACCACTACGTTCAAAAATCCGTATTCCTAACTCCTCTTCCAGTAACCGTATCTGAGTACTGATCCCTGGCTGTGAGGTGTATAAAACTTGAGCTGCTGCCGAGATATTCATTCCTTGTTGTTTGACTTCATTGATAAAACGCAATTGTTGTAGTTTCACTGATTTTCCCGTTCTATGTGGTGTGGTTCGATAATTTACCGTAGCTCTTTATAAAAACATTATATTTTTTTCTTATATGAATATAGAAATTTAGTATTTCAAAAAAATTATAACGCTTGATACCTTAGCAGCAACTTGAATATAGCTGAATTTTAACAACCCTACTCTAACTATAGAAACACTAACTGACTCTAACAACAAAATATTGGAATGATATTTCAGCTTATTTTCTAGCTGACTACAAACTATCGGCCTCTATGTAAGGAAAATAAAATGGCAAACTTAAACAATGCAATGATAAATGTTCAAGATTTTGATCACTATGAACAGGCGCTGCAGTCGTTCTTAGATGGTTGTCTTGATCCTAATCGCTTCCTCCATACTCGATTAAATCTCGGTGTTTATACACAAAAACAGGAAGGTATGTGCATGGTAAGAGCTAAACTTCCTGGAGGTCGATCAGCCAGGCAACTGGAAGGTTTTGCCTATTGTTTAGAAAAATATTCGATTATGAATGATGTACAGATCACTACCCGACAGGATATTCAATTTCACTATATTCCACTTAAAGATACCGCGGAATTACAACGTGATTTAGCCAAATTTGATATTGCAACACGCGAGGCTGGAGGTAACACGGTAAGAAATATTACTGCGTGTCAATTAGCCGGCGTCTGCCCCGCAGAAAATACGAATGTACAACCATACATTCAACTTGTCGCAGAATATTTTGTTCGACACCCATTAACTCAATCCTTACCACGAAAATTTAAAATAACTTTTTCCGGTTGTTACCATGATTGTGCCCAAGGAAAGGTACATGATCTAGGAATAATAGCTACCACTTATAATAATCAACCAGGTTTTAAACTATTGGCTGGGGGTGGTTTAGGGGCAAAACCAAAAACCGCCATTGTATTAAAAGAATTTATTCATGAAATGGGAAAAATTAGTACGTTCCGTTAATACCAATCTCGATAAGAAGACTACCGAATTGCATTCGGGAACGGAAGGTTAACCTTCGCTGAAGGTTAGTGGTAATAATTATTACCACTACTTTCCTAATAATAAATGCAATAATTTTTGCGGTATGGAAATAATTTTTAATTTCATTTGTATCTTCGATGTCTGTGCCGGATAACAAGAAGCTTCAATTTCGGCTATAATATCTCCGCTCTGAGAAACTAATTCCTTGTCCGTTATTTCTATATAAATCTGCCCTTTGTCAGCAATTTTTCCATCTATAGTAATAACCGCAGAATGACCTGAGAAATGAGTTAGCTGACCTTCAATAACAACATTATCGTTAATATGTCCCGAATGGCATTGAATATTTAAAGCAGTTTTTAGACAGGGTTCTGAAGACAGTTTAAAAATATCAACGGGGTTACTAAGCGATAACTTATCTGTTGCGACCAAATTAAATAAATTTTGAGTTTCCTTAAATCCTTTTAGATTGGCTTTAATGTTTCCTGAGACCGTGATTGAATCCTTTACTAGGTTATAGCTGCTTTCGCTTAGTAGGATCTGTTCACCGACGGTACACGATTCAACTCTAAAGGCCATATTGATAGCACTACCGACTGCGCCATATTTAGCACGAATTTCTGAACCTATATTCCCAACTACTGATTCTCCACTATGGATTCCAATGCCCATTTGCAGCTTTGGTAATTGTAACTCCTGCTGCTCCCGATTAAATTGTTGCATCGCTTCTTGCATGGCAATTGCACAATTTACCGCTCGTTCGGTATCATCGGAAAAATCCAATGGTGCACCAAAAAATGCTAATATTCCATCGCCTTGGAATTCATCAATAGTTCCCCCGTAGTCACTAATGACTTGAGTCATATAGCTAAGATAACGATTTAAGATAGCGACAATTGTTTCTGCATCAAGACAGGCACACAAACTGGTAAAACCTCTTAAATCTGACACCAGAAAAGTAACCTGTTTCAATTCACCGCCCAACTTTAAACCTCCTGGTGAATAAATCAGTTCCTGCATTACTTCAAAACTCAAATAACGGCTCAGCATTTGTTTTACGCGTTTGTCCAAAGTAATATCTTCAAAAACCAATAACGTTCCTGAATACATTTTTTTACTGTCCAAAAGCGGAATGACTGAGATATTGATGTTCTTTTTATCCCCATTCGCTAATACAAACTCAGTATCCAAAAGCTGTTCTGTATCTCCACGGGCAATAACGTGGAAAAGCAATTGAATAATATAACGATTTTGTATGCCTAAGTACTCCTTAAAATCACTCCCTTTTAATTCATTTTCCGAAGCTCTTAGGATTTTGATTGCCTGCGGATTCCATTTAACAATATTCTTTTCTTTATCCAAGGTAATGACTGCATTAGTCATACTATTAAGAATATTTTCGTTATAATTTTTAACTCTAACGATTTCCTCAAATAAAGTGGCATTTTCAATGGCAACATAAGCTTGTGCCGCAACTGCAGCAAGACGCAACTCATCAAATTTACTGAATACCCCTACTTTCTTATTCAATACCTGAATAATGCCTACGGCTTGTTTTTCTTTATCTAAAACCGGCATACATAAAATGGAACGGGTATGATAACCGGTTTGTTTATCAACTTCCTGGTTAAACCTTGGATCCGTGTAGACATCTTCAATATTCATCGTTTTCCGGGTCAAGAATACTGCACCGGCTATTCCTCTATCTTTAGGCATGCGGATTTCTTTAATTTCCGATTTTATGGCCACTTTAGACCATAATTCATCGTGTTTTTTATCATAAAGAAATAAGGTACAACGTTCTGCCTGTAAAATAGAGGTAGTAAGATCGATTATTTTTAGTAGAAGACTATTTAAATTTAGTTCATTGGAAATTGCAGTAGACATTTCCAGTATCTGTGCTTCTAACTTACGTTTTCGTTCGGTCTCTGCTAGTAATTGTGCCATTTGTAGCGTGGATGAGGCTTGCGCAGCAACAAATTCTACCAGCATTAAATCAATATTGTTAAAAGTACCTTGTTTTTTATTGATTAATTGTAAAGTGCCGATGGTTTTATGATTAGTAGCGATAATAGGGACACATAACATACTTTTAGTGCGATAACCGGTTTCTTCGTCCACCTTCCTATAAAAGCGTTTATCTTGATAAACATCGTCTATAATTAAAGGCTTTTCTGATTTGAAAACTGCTCCGATAATACCGCTATATTTATCGATGCGAATAACGTCTTTCTCTTCGGTAATTCTGGAATAAAGCTGATCCGTTAGTGAATCATAAAGAAATAGGCTACCGATATCGGCATCACATGCTTTGCAGGCAATATGAATAACCGAATTTAGTAGATTATCGATGGAATCGAAATTAGCAATATCGCGAGAGATTTGCAGTAAGGCAACGATTTTATCCAGGAAGTTTTTTAATTCACTGCCAAACTCGATTTCCTGTAAATAGTCAATTAATTGCTCTGGAAGCTTGTGTTGCTCAATTATTTTTTTAAAAATATCAAGTTGATCTTCCATATAACACGCCCATTTTTTAGTTATTTTATAAGACGGCTAACCCACAATTATTTAGAACTTAATCGAACTGCTTCCATTACCGGAGCAAAATCCTTTGCTACTTCCGAAGCTATAGCTAAATGCAGTTCATTGAAATATCGTGCTGAGGTATGGTGCAAAGTCATAACTGCTATAATTTCATCAAAATAGAGAAATGGAATAGCTATAGCAGAGCGTATTTCATCTCCTTCATCGCCAAATTTTACCCAACGTTCATCGTTACTGGTATCGGAACTTAAGGCTCCTTGTCTATTTTGATAGGCCCAACCTGACAATCCGGTATTCATGGCCGTTTTTATTTTATATTCGACCACCTTGGCAAAACTGCTTTGATAAGCTAGAACCTGGAATGTTATGGTTCTATTTTCAATTAAAAAAATCGAACCATTTTCGGCCTGCAATTCCGCTATACTGAGTTCAAGAATCCGACTGGCAAGTTTCCGTATATCATGACGAAGTTCATATTCAGCCGATATTCTGCTTCGCATAGTTCTAATATTTTCGAAGTTAATCATTCGTTTAATCCATATCTATTAATTTAGTAACGTTTATTCTGTTGCCACCTTCATCAACTGCTTATAATCGGTATCACCTTTTAAAATTTTATAAACACCGTCTTGTAGTAAAGTCCGCATTCCATCTTTTATGGCTTGTTGTAATAACTGTCCCATCGGAACGTTTTCATACACCAATTTTTTCATCTCCGGAGTCCCTAATAATAGTTCATGAATCCCGGTCCTACCACGATAGCCCGAGCCTCCACAATCATCACACCCCTTAGACCGATATAGCTTGAGTTCATCAGTGTTTAGATTTAGCTGATCAAATGCATCTTGTCCATAAATTCGGATTAATTTTTGTAACTCCTTTGCATCCGGCGTATAGACCTCTTTACATTTTCCGCATAAGGTACGTATTAACCGCTGTGCTAATATACCTAACAAAGCATCCGAAAAATTGATAGGGTCCATTCCTAAATCAAGCAAACGGGTAATCGTTTCGGGTGCTGAATTAGTATGCAATGTGGATAATACCAAATGACCGGTTAACGAAGCCTCGATGCCGATGCTTGCGGTTTCCTGATCACGCATTTCCCCAATAAGAATACAATCGGGATCGGCACGTAAAAAGGCCCGCATGGCTGCCATAAAATCAAATCCGATTTTGTTATTAATCTGGACTTGTTGTAATCCGGCTTGAGTGATCTCAACCGGATCTTCGGCCGTCCAAATTTTTCGATCCGGCGTATTAAGATGTGCCAAAACAGCATGTAATGTAGTTGTTTTACCGGAGCCAGTCGGACCTACGACCAAAAACAAACCATGAGGTTTTGAAGTCGCATCCAATATTCCCTGCATATTATGCTTAGTTAAATTTAATTTTTTCATTGGTAATGCCCCGCCGCCTGCTAAAAGACGCAATACCACACTCTCTCCATTAACCGTTGGAATTGTTGCAACACGCAATTCCAGTTCCCTTCCGTTTACCTTAAGTTTACATTTACCATCCTGAGGAATTCTACGTTGGGAAAGGTCTAATCGTGACATAACTTTTATACGAGCAATAACCGCTTCAACATTATTACCTGGAAAGGTAAACAATTCTCGACAAACACCATCAACACGTAACCGCACAACTCCCGGTTGATTATTTTTAGATGGTTCAATATGGATATCGGAACCGGATAGACGAGCTGCTTCAGCAATCATTTGATTGACTAATTGTACTATAGGTGAAGAGTCTTCGAGTCCTGAGGCTACTTTTTCTCCGGCCACGACCTCTGATGGAGAAGCAATTCTCTTTTCACTTTTTTCGTCATCCATCTGTTCAATAACTTCAAAAAGATTGGCCTTTCCAATATTATCGGCACCAGCTTCCAGATAGCGTAAAATAACCTCGGGTGTTCCAACCCGGAATACATAATTACGAGAATTAATGATTCTCTGAATTTCAATAATCTTTTCATTATCACTGGGATCGTCAAGCAGAATTACAACTTCTTCATTATCCCCGCCAATAGGCAACCAGAGATTTTTCTGCAGATAAGGAATTTGTAATTTAGAAAAAAACTCCTTCGGAAGTGTTAAATTATCTTGATACCCCAAATATGGGACTTGATAATAATGCTCTAGAGATACTCCAATTTCTGCTTCTGAAACCCCTTTTTCAACGAGTAAACTGGTAATGGTCTGTTTTGACTGTTTGGCTTTACGTTCAATATTTTCTAGATCTTGCAGACTAATAAGATCCTGTTGAATTAATTTATCGTATGGTCCTTGGGTACTTTGTAACTCAGCTCGGAACTTATTGCCGATCATTTGCGCAACCAACATGGCCCGCTTTTCGTCAGCAACAGAAAAAGCACTGCCATCGGATCGATTAATAACCTGCAGCACTCCTAATAGGATTTTTTCGGCCTTAATAGGTACACAGATCATAGTTCGGTGTTTTAAACCGGAACGTTCACTGAAACTACGGTCAAATTGCAATTTGGGATGAACAGCTTTTAACTCATTATCTGAATAGAGATTTTTTATTAAAACCGGTTTTTGACTCAAAGCGACGAAACCGGCAATTGAGGTAGGACTAAATGGAACCCGAATTTCCTGTTTTTCACGACTGCTCTTAAAAGTCGCCACAATTTCTTTGCCGTTTCGCGCACATTGAAATACCGTCATCCGCACCGCTTTAAGCATATATAAAATAGCCGGCTCTATTTCCGGCATGACTTCACTAAAATTATGTGAAAGTTCGACTAAGGCGTGAATCTTTCTTAATTGTTCTTTAAAATCTTCATCACTCGAATCGGGTTTTAAATCTGCGTTAACCTCTTTAGGACCGGGTGAAAAAGGCTGCTCTTTTGAAAAATCAACAGTATTATATTGGGAAGACTGCAATAAATCTTTTAACTCAAACCAGACCGATATATTAAAACCCTGGCGATCTCTAAATCGGTCTTTTAATAATACTTTTTCCAAATATTGAGCGGCTTCCGGACTATCCCAGCATGCTTCAATTTTTTTTGCCACATGCGGGTAGAACTCGACGGTTTTTGGTATTTTTTCTATGATGCTCATCTATCCATCCCCAAATCATGTCTTTATATTATAAAAATTAACACAATCCCTTAAAAACTAAAAGGCAATTAATTTTTCATTTCATATCCAAATCGTTTCATTACCATAATTTCAGCTAGTTGTATTTGCTCGGCTAATTGATCAGTATAAACAGCCGGAAATTTTTCCTTTTTACTCACATTATAGGGTGGATAATCTCGTATTGCCTGCGCGTTGAAAGTTTCACCAGCTTTGTTTAAGGCTGATATCAAATCCTCAACCAAATTCTCATATTTTCCGACGAATTCAATCTCGTACTCCGCTTCCCCAATAAATTCTGACAATAAAATTCCATAAGAACCCGGATATTGAGTTAAAACAATCTCAATGAAATGCTGGAAACTATCTGTTTTACAACTCATATCAAAGGGATTTTTTTCATCCCATCCGTTTCCCATTTTAAACTGCCAATAGGAGCGAAAAATATCCAACGGATGCCGAATAAAGGCAAATTTGAATTTTTCCGGAACAGGACAATCTTTTAGCACAATATGAGGGTCTCCATTGACTCTGTAATCTTGAAATTCAATCCCAGCCGCTTCAATGGCCTTTTTTACCCAAGAACCGCCCGTTTTAGGCACGTGTAAAAAACAAGAATTGGGCAGTATTAGCATAAAATTAATTTCCCTTAATCATTGATTATTCATGTAATTAATCATTTTCCATAAATATGTTATGGATTTAGTACCGATGTACAATTTCCTTTTTTTTCTTCTACACTTACAATAGAATCATAGAGCATGGTTAGGCAACTCATTTAGGGTAAACTGTTATGACTAAACTTACTAAATTATTTTTGCTCGGCTTAATATTAGTCTCTGCAAGCATTGCCTATGCCGAAGATAGCGAATTGTCTGAAGCTATTCAAGAACAAATTATTTCAGCAGCAGATTGTGAAGTCATTGCCTACGGTATTGAATTGAAACACCTGGATGCAGATGAAGTATTTAAAGAATGTGTCGAAAGGCGAGCAATTTTAATCGGAATGCAAAAACGATATGGTCCCGGTAAATACGGCGAAATTGACGTCTTCGATAAGATTGAGGGTTATTCTCACCTGGCCAATTCCGGTAATGAATTGGTAAAAGAGGAAGCCAGCACTTATGCAACCGCCGCAGGTGCTGAAGAGTAATCGAGATTTGATTACTGGGTTTGCTAGTAAGCTCCTTTACTAGTTTGTTGTCATTATTCTCCTATCCCGCTTGACCTTGGTTGGTTGTATTCATTTACCAACTGAGGTCACTTTTCTTCTTTTTTAAACCTTGTATATTAAAAATAAAGGATTTTTAAAGTACTTTAATCCACATATCCACAGGTCTGTCCGACTGGAGAGACCTTTAGGTTAATCTCATAAGGAGTGACTTGGCCTGATGGGTATGTGGATT
>Ga0209475_10001294_pt1 | contig 32828 bp, 29 predicted proteins | sample tdDd471_FD_187128 | JGI IMG/M metagenome (GOLD analysis project Ga0209475, IMG submission 187128) | Marine sediment microbial communities from the Atlantic coast under amendment with organic carbon and nitrate - tdDd47.1 (SPAdes)... | ecosystem: Environmental > Aquatic > Marine > Coastal >... | reverse complement strand
TGTCGACTGCCTTCGGCCGTTCTCACAATGACCGCCTTAAAACACAAAGCCCCCGAAAAGACGGGGGCTTTGTGTTTTAGTGGGCGATGGCAGATTCGAACTGCCGACCTCTGGTATGTGAGACCAGAAGTTTTTATATTTGCACTACCGCTAATTAATTAATTTAATTGATCTTACATACTTCCAAAATTAACAACCTTGGCAGAGTGTGCCGGATTTGGGACAGATTCAGCAGAAAAAAGCGCATCAAGCTTACTTACGGCTCTTTGTTTGTGATCACCGGAAAGATGGGCATACCTTTGAATCATATTCATGATCTTATGGCCCATCAATTCCCTTACCGTCATCAGGTCAACCCCATTCATCACCAAATGGCTTGCATAGGTATGGCGTAGATCATGAAAGCGACAATCGCTTATCTCTGCACGCCTCTTGGTATTCTCCCAGACCCTTCCTATCCATGAATAGGGCTTGCCATTCTTCTGAATGAAAACAAATTCATTGACCCGCTCAAGACTTGAAAGCATTTCCATCATTGTTGAATTGATGGGAATGTAACGGTTTTCACCATTCTTGGTATCTGTTACCGTGATCTGCCGTCGTAGCAAATCCACATAGCGCCACTTAAGTTTGAGGATTGCACTCTTTCGCATACCGGTATTAAGGGCAGTACTCACAATCGCTTTAAATGGTCCGCCACAGGCTTTCACAAGACGATTGCACTCTTCAATAGATAGAAACCGCTCTACCCCATTGGGCTCCTTCAGGGCCTTTACTGAGAGGATTATTGTGGACCCCATTGTCAAGACCACAATCAATGTTTTTTAAGGTGTACCTTTTTAAGCTGTCTTTTTGTATTCATAGCCATAATAAATCATGGCCGGTGTTTTGTCGCTCAAGGACTGATGTGGCCTTTCATGGTTATAGAACTGAAAGTAATCGTCTAGTCCGGCACTCAGTTCCATAATAGTCTGGTAGTCCTTGATATAGATGTCCTGATACTTTAGTGAACGCCAGAGCCGTTCGATCATGATGTTGTCAAAGGCGCGACCACGACCGTCCATGCTGATTTTGATGCCCGCGTCTTTAAGCAGGCCGGTATGGTCTTCGCTGGTGAACTGTGATCCCTGGTCAGTGTTGAATATCTCCGGCTTTGAATGGTCCAATGCTTCACCGAGCGCATCAAGGCAAAACTCAGCATCCATGGTGTTTGACAGCCGCCAGGAAAGAACAAAACGGCTGTACCAATCCATTACAGCGACTAAATATACAAAACCATGAGCAAGACGAATATATGTGATGTCACTACACCAGACTTGATCCGCATGATCAATTCGTAGGCCCCTGAGCAGATATGGGTATATCTTATGACCCTTGCCGCCTATGCTCAGACGAGGCTTTGGATAAATTGCCTGAAGTCCCATCAAGCGCATAAGGCGTTGAATTCTCTTGCGGTTAACTGAACAGTCATCACGGCGCAAAACGGTGGTCATGCTTCGTGAGCCGTAAAATGGGTGCTTTATATACAACTTATCAAGACGCGCCATGATCTCAAGATTTTCTTCTGTTTCCCTGGCGGCTTGAATGATATCTGGATTGCTGCTTGAGAATATACGCTGCCCAGAGTAATAACTGGACCTGTTCAGGCCGATCAACTTACATTGTTTTCGGATACTGATTTGTTTATGACCTGGATTAATAATTTACCTTTTCTCCTCAATTGTCCAGGTCTCTAGAGCTTTTTTTTAAGCCAGTCCAGTTCAACTTTGAGACGACCAATCTCCTGGTAGAGGTGGTCTTTCTCTTTTTCTTCTGAGCGGTCAGACCGGCGAGGATCGGCGTAAACATCCTCAAGTCCATCCCGCAATTGCCGTTTCCATTGGCTGACTTGATTGGGATGAACTTCATACTCTGCGGCAATCTCGGATATGGTCTTTTGACCTTTGATTGCCTCCAGAGCAACCTTGGACTTGAATGTTGCTGAAAAACGTCTTCTTGGCATGTGGACCCTCCAGTTTACACTTTAACGCGTGGTCCAGTTTATTGGGTCCAATATAATCTTCCTTGGAGAAAAAGCCTTCATGACGGTAAAGTTCAGCGCCCAATGCATCAAAGAATATCTGAGTGGGGATAAGCTTGATGCCGTATTTCTGAGATTCATCGGGATTTTCCCACACATCAATAAAAACAACGTCAAACTGCCCCGTGTACTCTTCTTTCAATTCATCAAGAATGGGCGCCATCATCTTGCAGGGAATGCACTTTCCAGCGCCGAGATCAAGAAGTCGTGGCAAAGGTCGGCTGCTGCCTTCCAGAGCAAGATTTTCTTTGTCGGAAGTTATCGCTTTCTGGTTTGTGTTGTTTTGTCTCTGTTTGAGGGTGATTACACCGCCTACAACTACAACTAGTAAAATGACGATGGCTATTTTTGTGATGTTTTTCATTTTTCTCCTCTTTTTTTATTCAGCCAAGTTCAAACAGTCGGATATAATATTTTCATGTTTATACATTATCATATACACCACCGGTATAAATATGAATACTAACAACAGACCAAACGACAGACCACCAATTACTACTATTGCCATGGGTTTAAGCATTTCTGTTCCATCTCCCAAAACCAATGCTAAAGGCAGTAATCCAAAAAGACTGTTGATGTCAGTAATTAAAATAGGTCGTAATCGAACAATAGCGGCTTCTTTTATGGCTTCCATCACACCATAGCCTTTCGAACGCAATTCATCAATGAAAGTAAGTAACAGCACCCCATTGTTTATTTCCATACCTGTAAGCATAATAATTCCGATAAGTGCAGTTACACTAACAGGTGTATTGGTAATATAGAGGGCAAACGAGATTCCAGCCAATGACAATGGGATACGAATAATAATGATGAGTGGCTTAAGAAAACTTTCGAAATATAGTACCAGTACGGCATAGCCAAGAAACAGAGCAAACAAAAGGATAATCATCATTTGCCGCATATTATCTGCCAACATTTGTGATTGCCCTCCATAATGCAAGCGATAACCTGAGGGTAGCTTAAAACTTTTAAGTTTTTGTTTCAAACTTGCGGTTGCATCGCCCACACTTATTCCAGCCGTATTGGCTGTGACTTTGATTACACGATCTTGGTTTTTCCGGTCAATTTGCATTGGCCCAGTAGTTCTTATCACATCGGCAATTGCATTTAGAGGAATTTTTATTCCTTTTGATGTATAAATATATATGTTTTGTAAATCTGCAACCGACCTAATTTTCTGTTCATTCATTACCACCCTGATAGGATAGTAATATGCCCCATCTTTGTATCGGGTAGGAACTGAACCTCCAACCATTGTTTTAACCGTATTACCAATTTCTTCAACACTTATACCTAAATCGAAAGCCTTTTGCCTGTTTACTTTAATTTGGTATTCGGGTTTGGTTAAGCGTAATGATATATCAAGCCCAGATAAGTATTTTTGCTCCTTTAATTCGCCTTTTAATAAATTAGCTTGTTTAAATATTGCTTGCATTGATTCACTTCGTGGAGCTGAAATTTCCAGTTCAATATCAAACTTACCTGTTCTGCGTATGCCTTTCATCTTTGTATGGAATACTTTAACGGTAGCCCCAGGCACTTTAACAGCTTTCATAATAACTGGACGAAGTTTTTTGACATATTCTTCTGTATCCATCGGCCTTTCCGAAGCGGCAACTAATTGAATATTTAGTTCTCCTTCAAAACTATTTTCAGTAGTAACTAAACCCCAAACTTTTCCTCCTGCAAGAGTAGCAAATCCATGTATGTAGTCTTGTTTTTCAATAATTTGTTCAACTTTCGCAAGTGTTTTATCGGTTTCTTCCATAGCTGTACCCGTGGGCATAAGCACTTTTACTGTAATTAATCCATCATTGGCTTTTGGAAGAAATTCCGACCCTGTTTTCTGAAAATAATGATAGCCCGGTATTAACAGAAGTAAAAAAGCAAGCAATACCAACCATCTTAACTTAAGCGACCAATGTAAAATTGGCTTATAAACATAAACAAGTCCACTAATGCACCCATCCGAAATACGAGCTATCAGACTATGTTTTTGTTTGGCCGGTTTGCCTTCGGGATAAAAAAGGCGCATAAACATTGGAGTAACTGTAAGCGAAACAATCATTGAAAGAAAAATAATGGCTGCCACAGTAATTACTAATTCCCTAAAGAGTAGAGAAGCCATGCCCGGAATGAGTAAAAAGGGAATAAATAAGGCCAAAAAAGTAATGGTGGCGGTAACAATTGCACCACTAATTTGCAAGGCTCCCTTGGTTACCGGATTGGGTGTATTAAATTCGGTTTCCTGTATTCGGGTAATATTTTCAAGCATTACCACACTGTTATCTAGTACAACAGTCATGGCGACTACTAAACCGCCGAGCGTAAATATATTTATCGAAAAGCCGAACAGCTCCATTAAAAAGAAAGTACCCAATATCGTTACAGGCAAACTGAACACAAGAGATAAAACCCTTCGCCATCCAGAAAGGAAGAAAGCCGTAACCAATGTTACTAGCAATGCAGCCAACAGCATAGCGTCACGAACACCATTGGTTGCCAAACGAACATATTCTGCCTGGTCGTAAATTAAATCAATATGTATACTTGGCGGCAGTTCTTGCCTTAGTGTTTCCATACGGTCCTTAATCAGGTCGGAAACGGTAACTGCATTTGCTTCGGCTTGCTTAAAAATAGAAATACGAACACCTTCTTTGCCGTTGTATTTTGTGCGGATACGTTGAAGGGCGTGATGATTTTCAATGCTCGCAACATCTTTTAACAGCACTTGACCATTGTTCCCCGATTTGCGAATAATAAGGTTCTCAATTTCGCTGAGTGATTGAAACTCGCCATAGGTACGTACCAGATAATCACGAGTATCGGTAAGCATTCGCCCACCCACCATATCAATATTTTCTTTACTTAGACGGTCGATAATTTGTTGCAGGCTTATGTCATACCCTTGCAACTTCAAGGGATCAATATGCACCCTTATTTCACGCATCATACCACCGGACAAGGCTGTACCCGCCGAACCTTTTACCGATGCAAACTGCTCCTGAAACTCGTTGTCAATCCACGTACGAAGTTGGGTGAGGTTCATGTTATCTGAAGAAACCAATATTTCTACTACAGGAAGCTGAGAGGGATCAGCTTTGAATACGACTGGCTCCAAAATGCCTTGAGGGAGCTCCTTTTTTATCAATCCCATTTTGGCAAGTACATCCTGATAGGCTACGTCACGGTTAACACTATAATCAAAATTAACCAACAACGTATAAACCCCCTCTTCACTGGTTGATTCAATATAATCAAGGTTGTCAACCGTAGCCATTTTGCGCTCGATAACAGAGGCTACTTCATTTTCAATTTGTTCGGGAGTCGCTCCTTGCCAATATACATAAACCTTTACCATAGGATAGGTAATATCAGGAAGCATATTGGTAGGTAATCGTAAAAATCCGGCAATACCTAAAGCAATTAATACAATCATCAGCATGATTGTACCGGCAGGTCGTTTTATTGATTGTATAGTTAACTTCATTTCTTTTTACCTTTAGGAGTCCTCAAAACCTTTACTTTTACGCTATCTTTTAAAACTTCCTGACCCATCACAACAACATTTTCGTGTTCGTTCATTCCTTCACTAATTTCAATCAATTTACCGGATGTAATCCCTGTTTTAACTATTCTTTTAATAGCAATACTGTCTTTATTTACTACAAATAAAAATTGCTTATTATCGGGGCTTACTAAAACAGCATCCACATTCACGGCAATGGCATTTCCCTTGACAGCCACTGGAATCTGAATCGAAGCCATCATACCAGGTAATAGTTTTTTGCTAAAATTCTGAATCTTAATATCAAATTCAACACTTCGTGTTTCCGGGTTAATTTGTGGATACACCAAGCTAATAACGCCAGTTAGCGTATCGTTTGGATAAGCATTGAGAATTACGGCAAGTTTCCGACCTTGTTTGATGGCCGCGAAATATTTTTCGTTTACTGCGGCTTTCACTACCAAAGAGTTCATATCGGAAATGGTTACAATTTTTTCTTTTGCTGTTACCTGACTACCTTTGTCGAGCCAGCGATGCGTAACGATACCATTTATTGGACAAATCACAGGATTTGTTTGGTACATGTTTTTTGCATATTCCAAATTGATCTTAGCCTTAATAAGAGATTGTTCTAGCTTAGCATATTCTTTAGTGTTTTTTTCACTTGGCTTTAATTGTTGCTCAAATATCTGTACTTGTAATTGATTGTTAGAAATCAGACTCAGTCGGTCGTTTGGATTAATTACGGCAATCACTTGGCCATTTTCTACTTGTTGGTTTTCTCTCGCAAATAAGTTTTCAATAACTCCATCGACAGGCGATTTTATTTCGCTATAAATATTGGCCTCAATTGTTCCTGTTATCCCTATAAAAGATTCCAATTTTGTTTGTACAGCACTTTGTATTTTAACAACAGGAGTCTTTTTTGATTTTTCCAATACTGTTTTACCATCTTTGTTGTTGCATGCTGTTAATAATACAGAAAGTAGTGTAGCGAAAAACAATACGGTTTTTAACTTCTGCTTTTTCATTTCTTACCTAACTTTAAAATGGGTAATTATCATTACCTGACAAGTAATTTATTTTTGCCACCACCTGTAGTAAGGCGATTGTCGATTTTTGGAGATTAATAGTCGATTCAGTCAGTATTGTTTGTGAATCAATAATATCAATAATACTTCCCTGGCCACTTTGATATAGAACTTCCGCATTATTTAGAGCTTTTTGCGACAAATCAATTATGGTATTCATGCTCTTTATTTTATCCTGAATATCCTTCCATTCATTTAAAGCAAGGTCAACCTCCTTCTTAATATCAAGCAATACCTGATTTACTTCATCGGTAAGTTGGGCGACTTTATAATTACTTTGCAACATTTTTGTTTTATATCCACTCCCGCCTAGATAAGGAAGTGTAAAGTGAATGCCCAAACCAATATTATAATTAAAATTATCGTTATAGGGGATATAGCCATGTTCCCAACTAACAACTCCATAAGAAAATATTTCAGGTCGGGTCTGAAGCTTATATAGTTCTTTTTGTTTAAACTCCCTTTGTATTTTTGTTTTGGAGATGGCCAAGACAGGGTGATTAATTGAGATTTGATTATAGATAGAGTCAGGATTAAATTGTACTATTTTCCAATGATTGGTAATCTCCTTTATCTCGGTCTCAATGCTAAACACACTCTTATTATTCATATTACATAATCGTTTAATGATTGTATATTGTGCAGATTCGGCATTAAGCGATTTCTGATAATTTTTTTCTTCTACCAATATGCGAACCCTTATTCTTAATACATCCACCTCTGATGCTTTACCTATATTATAAAGGTTCTCAGCAAACTGCAATTGAGACTGGAGTTGATGGATACTGTTGCGATACACTTCAGTTTCTGCCTGTATTTTTAAAAGCTCAACATAAGCATCGCTTACTCCCCAAATAATTGTATTTTGAATCTGTCGCCGAATTTCTGCATTTAACTGAATCTCATCATTAACCACAGCCTTTTTCATTTTATTTACACCCCACTCATATACGGTTTGGTAAACCGAAACATCGGTGTAAACATCTGTGTTACCACTTCCAAGCATTTTTTGTTTGTTGGGCATTAACCATTTCCAATAGGAGGCACTAACAGATGCACCAATTTTGGGCAAATAGTTGGTTTTGAGAATCTCAATTTCAGAGTGCCTAATTAAAGTTTGCTTCTCATTGGCTTGCAATAGATAATTATTTTGAATGGCACTATCAAGCAGTTGATCTAGTGAAATATCGGGGATAGTATCTTGTGCTGATAGCTTGATTGCAAATACTATTACTGCACTCAATATCCAGTATCTTTTTTTTATCATTTCCAAAAATTCATACCTCATTCTTAATATTACTCCGTTTGGAGACGCATCTTCATCATCGGGCAACCATCTATGATAATTCAACGAGAGCTTAACCCATTTTACAGTGAAAAAAGAGAGGCCAAAACCCTTCAAGCCACTTGTGTCGCACCGTTGAAATTATTATATATTCAGACATAATGTCTTTTATTTTTATACGTCATTAATTTTACATTTATTATTTTCAAAATACTTCCCCATAATTATTCCTATCAGAATGAATACAGGAAGGGTAATCAGTACTCTAAGCAATGAGAATTCTATTCCCAAAAAACTGATTTCAAAAGTGAGCATTGGAATTTTTGCCGTAGTAAATGCACTCAAATAAATAAAAACATTAACTGGTGAACAACCTTTTTTCCATAACAGACATGCCATCGGAAAAGCGACATATAACGGTCCTGCCTGAATGAATGCTAATAACATTACCAATAATATTCCTTTGACACCTGACGTTTTGCCAATATGTCTTTGCACTCGTTCTTTGGGTATCCAGACATCAATAAATCCAATTAGAATAGATATCGTTGGAAGTATTATCACCATTTCTTTAAAAAACGCCCAAAAGTTATCTTCAAAAATCTGAACACCCGGACTATAAGAAAAATAGAATGAACTTCCCACAAATAACGCAAAAACGACAATGATTGTAAAATCGAATTTATATTTTTTAAGCATATTCTTCATTTTTAATTAAATAAAAGTATAAACAAAAACCATTGCAGCACCGACAACAAGGGCACCGATAAAGCTAAGTGTATTTCTAATAATTGTTGTTTTTAGTCCAAAATATTTTGCTTCAATTGGTATTGTTAAAATCCCAACCATCATGAGTGTAGTAATAAAAACTGCAATGACTGCATAACTAACTCCTGATGTTACCAATATCCCTGCCAGAGGAAACGCAATAAACCCGGGAAGCAAAGAAATCGAACCAAGTAAAGCTGCTGAGATATACGCATCCCATCCCGCATTTCTGCCCAGATAATTCATGAGTAATTCATCTGAGATAAAATACAAAACAATGCTGATAATAATAATTACCGATAAGAGTGTAGGCATAATATTTAGAAATTGCGCTAAGCCTTTTTGTAATCCAAGTTTAGTTTTCTGCCGATCAATTGTAAAAGAAATTATTACAACTGCCACGGTAATTATATACATTGGAACCATTTTATCTTACTCTTCATGCTTTAGAATTTGAATGCCCATAAGTTTTGCTCCATTGTTGGCTTTCATCGAAAAGGCGGCAGGTTCTGAGGCCAGACTCTGTTTTTCACTCAGAATATATTCTTCTCCATTCACTATAATGTCAACATTCCCTTCAATAACATAAAATACCACATGTGTTGCCATATCACATTCGGGGATTGTTCCGTTTACAGGCAGATCAATTACGCGTATTTTAAAATCTCCGGTTTGGTAAAGGACATTTTCATTCCTTTTTTCGTAAGGCAATCCAGTTATTTTATTGAAATCAATTATTTTTATTGTCATAACTCAACCTTGTCTTTAAAAAAAAGAATCTTATCCTGCTAGCAAGGCAATACTATTCCAACATTGCCTTGATCTCATCAATCCCCGGCACTTTACCTGCCAACTTCACATCACCATCCACAGCCAGTCCCGGTGTCATCATCACGCCGAAATCCATGATCTCATTGATATCTGTGACTTTTTCAATTTTATAGTCAATGCCGAGCGCTTTGGCTGCCTGTTCTGTCAGTTCCGTGAGTTTCTTACACTTGGGGCAACCTGTACCTAAAATTTGCAGCTTTTTCATTTAATACTCCTTTGATCAATAAAATTAACGTTTAAATTCAAAATTTAGAAAGCCTCCATGTGACCAATCCATGGTCGAATTTGATGGCTTCCATCCCTTATAATTCAATGAAAACGATAGGCCGGATCTGGGAAAATAGTGCAGCCCTGCGATTATGGCAGATCCATCCTCCTTAAAGTGCCAAACGTCTGATTCATCACCGAGCCTGTTCGATATCAAACGATCCATTCTTGTGAAGAGCGTGACTCGGGAGGCAATTGGAACGCTGCTGAAAATTGAATACCCATAAAGATCATGCTGCGGTATGAATTGGTAATTCACACAGCTATTCCACTCAAAGCCGAAGCGCAGATTCGATGGCAACCTATAACCTCCAAAAATGGAATAGATCCGCTGTGGTTGCGAGTCCGATCCTGCCGGCGCTTGCTGAACATCATGATAGATGCGAACAGCGAGGCTTTTCATTGGCGACCAGTCAAAACCGCCAGCAAACTTCTATCTTCCTTCATCATCCTGAGATTTCCGGAAGCCCTCACCATTGTATACTGCAAGATCAAAACCTGATCGATCATTAATCTTATAAAGCCCGATCAGGCCAAGGTCGCCACTTGGCGTTTTGAAATATCGATCTTGAAAAGTGGGCGCCACATAGCGATACCCCCAGAATCTTTCCTGCGTGATGTAGTGGTTCTGGAGCACTGCTCCGATCTGAAATCTCAAACGATTGGTCGCTTTCCATTCCAGGCTGGCGAATTTCAAAGTCATGGTGTAATAGCTGCCCTCTGAATCGCTGCGCTCGACATCCAGATAATTGCCAGAACTGTCCTGGACAGATATATCATGAACCGTTGACGCTCTTCCCCTATCAAGAATGATTTTGGCTGAAAACTGTTTATCGAACTGATACGCATATCCGAGGTGAGCCCGATTAATGGAGAATCCAGATACATTGCTCATGTTCTCATATTTGTATCCTCCAAAGACATGCACCAGGACACGCCCGCCATTCTGTGCTGTTTCTTCCTGTGAATAAATCAATGGCGTGCTCAAAAAATTGAACAGTAGCAGAGAAATTGCGATGCCGATGGGACTACTTTTCAGAAAGCCGAATTTCAAATGTGCCGATGAAGGCAATTTTAAACATGATAGTGCCAACCTGCACCAAGCCTTTCTTTATATAGATATCCATATCAGCATGATGAAACAGATCAAAATCATCAGGCTCTATCCGCTGATAAAGCTTCATCTCCTGTGGGCTGTTCATCCGACCGGATGTCATGAGATATGCTTTTCAACAGGTTGTGGCTTCATAGAAACGCCCGATTGTCAGGCGCCCGCCATTAGACTTGATCAGGTCTGTCAAATGGCTGCCCATAATTAATCTGTATCTTTTCATAATTCACCAGCAGATGGTTTCTGTCTCCTGCCAGTCACTGCAAGCATTGCTTTACAACTCAAGCTTTTTTACTATTTCAAGTAAAAGCAGATTGCAGTGATTGATTGGTTTTGTCTCCAAAGAATAATAGTGAACAGGCCCCTCTTTTTGTAAGGAGACCAAGTTGGCATTTTTTAAAATGCTGAGATGCTTGGATACTGTTGACTGTTTCAATTCCAGCATTTCGCAGACCTGATTCACCGTCATTGACTCCGTATCAAGCAATTTAAGGAATTTGATTCTGCTGTCACCGGTCAATACCTGAGCTGTTTTTAGTAATGTGTCCATATGGTGTCTACTTTAAAAAAGTGCTCCGAATATCAGACCAGTAGAGGTTGCCATGATCACCACTAATGACACAAAGACAACCGTCTTCTGAGTGCCAATCACACTGCGGATCACCAGCATATTGGGCAGACTCAAAGCTGGCCCTGCCAGAAGCAAAGCTAGAGCCGGCCCTTTACCCATGCCATTGGCGATGAGCCCCTGAAGGATGGGCACTTCAGTCAGAGTAGCAAAATACATGAATGCACCCACAATAGAGGCAAAGAAATTCGAGAAGACTGAATTCCCACCAACCAGCCTGGCTATCCACTGATTGGGTATAACGCCCTGTCCACCTTCAGGAGAACCCAGGAGAAAACCGGCAACCAAGACACCGGCTGCCAGCAGAGGCAAAATCTGCTTGGCAAACCCCCAAGTGGACGACATCCACTCCTGCGGCTCACCTTCTTTCCTGCTGATAAGGACGGATGTGCCCAACACAGCCACTGAGAATGGCACCAAAGGATTTCCTTTAAACAGCAAAGCGGTGGCCGCTACGGGCACAGCGGCCACAATGATGGCCAGCCAGTTGATTTTGAGTATACGGTTCAGGGAAATGGCAAAAAGCACACCGAAACCTGCTGTCAGCCACCATTTGGCCGCCCAAATGCCGTGCCATAGGCCTGTATCTTCAACAGGTTTTCCCCAATTGGCAAATACAAGTATGGCCACCAGAATAAAAAAGTGCAGTGCTGTCTGCCAAAGCGGCCTCAACTCTTCCGGTTCCGGCATCAATAGTTGTGCATCGGCCTTGACTCTCTCTTCTTTACGGTATATAAGGTGCATGATCAGACCGATAACAACACTAAAGACCACTGCGCCAATGACTCGAGCTATTCCAAGTTCAGCGCCTAAAATACGAGCCGTCAGGATAATTGCCAGAATATTGATGGCCGGCCCCGAGTAAAGAAAGGCAATAGCAGGTCCCAGTCCGGCGCCTTTTTTGTAGATGCTGGAAAAAAGAGGAAGAATGGTGCATGAACAGACAGCCAGGATGGTTCCAGAGACTGATGCCACCAAATACGCAAGCCATTTCTTGGCCTTTGCGCCAAAATACTTTATGACAGATGCTTGACTGATAAATACACTGATCACACCAGCAATAAAAAATGCCGGGATAAGACATAGGAGCACGTGCTCACGTGCATACCACTTCGCAAGAGCCAGAGATTCATGAACCGCTTGCGTAAATTGGGATTTCTCAACAGGCAGGAAATAGGCCACCAGAAATACAGCCGTAATGCCAATCAACTTTTTATACTCTTCTTTCCAGTTCATTCTTACTCCTCTTTCATTTCGCCGATTAACGAAAACGATTTTATTCTACCTATTACAAATATTAAAACGATCGACGCCTTCTACTTTGGTCCGGTCATTTATAATCAATGGATCATTCTCGATCCACTTTTCTATGAGTTCCAGCATCTCTTTAGAGTATTTTTGCTGTGTTGTTTGATTCAAGTAATAATTAATCCACTTATTTTCCCGCTTCTCAAATATCAAATCAGCAGACTTTAAAATTGACAAGTGCTTTGATGTCGTTGAATTTGCGAGGCCCAGCACTTCCCTAATCTCACAGACGCACATCGGCTTGATTTGCAGCATCTTGATAATCCGTAACCTATTTTTGTCCGAAAGTGCCTTTAATACAACAATAGCCTGATCCATAACCTTCCTTTCATTTCGTTGTTTGACGAAATATACGATTCTCCATCATACAATGTCAACAAAAAAAACTCACCCCCCATACAATATATCATACAAACATATAGATCCATATATAGTGTGAAGTATCCAGTTTCACTTGACATCCAAAAAACAACTTTATACTCTAGAGCAAATAACCTGGAGACTGTATGGGACCACTCACTCAAATCGGCGCCAGTCTGGACGCCAGTGCCCACAAACAGGACTATCTGCTGGGGTCCTGTGAAGAAGCGGCTCTCCGACAGTCCGGTACAACGGCCATAAACCACCAGTTCCACGCCACTCTTGCCCAACTCTGCCAATACCTGGCTTCCAACAAAATGCCCGCAGGTACTATGGTGGGCGCCATGCATGGCATGGCCCAGAAACAAGGCAAAGCTACCGCAACACTGGAAACTGACATTGGCCGAGAGAAAGGTAGCCGCAAACTCAATTACCTGAATGGTCTGAAAACCGCCCGAACCGGGATAGCAGGCCCATAATTTGGTTGATATGCCTTAACACCATAAACAGTACATATTCGTTCATATCCAGCACACCTTATTTGGATTCAGTGGAAGTCTGTAAGGCATCTGTAAACAATAAATTTACAGGCTTTTGGCTTTATCGGGCGCAAAGTTCTTAAAAAAGTACTGCTGCCTTCGGCGATGAACTCCGGCCCACATAACACCCAGTCATATATGCCACTTTGATTACACAACACAAAAAAGCCTCCCCGCTTTAAAGCAAGGAGGCTTAATTTCTGTGTCACAGGTGTACCATGTTGTGACACAACAGCAAACGCCTTCTTTCAATCCGGTGCAGGCAGATTGGCCCCGAAAATCAGCGGGGCCCAAACTTGCTTGCTCGCTAAGCTCGCAGTTTGTCGACTGCCTTCGGCCGTTCTCACAATGACCGCCTTAAAACACAAAACCCCCGAAAAGACGGGGGCCGCGTACACTGATAGCCTTCTTTCAATCCGGTGCAGGCAGATTGGCCCCGAAAATCAGCGGGGCCCAAACTGGCTTGCTCGCTAAGCTCGCAGTTTGTCGACTGCCTTCGGCCGTTCTCACAATGACCGCCTTAAAACACAAAGCCCCCGAAAAGACGGGGGCCGCGTACACTGATAGCCTTCTTTCAATCCGGTGCAGGCAGATTGGCCCCGAAAATCAGCGGGGCCCAAACTGGCTTGCTCGCTAAGCTCGCAGTTTGTCGACTGCCTTCGGCCGTTCTCACAATGACCGCCTTAAAACACAAAGCCCCCGAAAAGACGGGGGCTTTGTGTTTTAGTGGGCGATGGCAGATTCGAACTGCCGACCTCTGGTATGTGAGACCAGCGCTCTAACCAACTGAGCTAATCGCCCATCTTATAACATCTGCCAAAAGGCAGTCACATTTCATTTTTATCAAGCAAACCGATTATGTATTTTCGGCTTTTCTGCTTTTTTATTTCCAACTCACGTCTAACAGCGAGCTCTCTTGAGTCAAAACACTCTGAAAACACCAACTTCCAAGGTGTCCCCGATTTTGTAGACCTCACAAATCCTCGATTATGGCGCATCAATCGTGACTGCAAGTCTTGTGTTGAGCCGATATAAAAACGACCCGTTTTGTCACTCTGCAGAATGTAAGCATAAAAACCGCTCATTACTGCCGACCTTCCCGATATGAATCGGGACGCTCTAACCAACTGAGCTAATCGCCCATTTTTTACCAGGCAAATCGATTACTAAACCGTATCACCTGTCACATTTTTTATCAACGTCAGTCTGTTTCCAGACTTCATATCAGATTCATAATGAATTTCATCTACTGAGCGGCGGATTATGTATAATCCAAAACCGCCCTCTCGCTTCTCATGGAAAGCCGATTCAACATCGTAATCGGGCCGGGCATAGAGATCAAAGGGCTTGCCCCTGTCACCTATGGTCACCTTGAATTGAGGGGAATTAAAACTCACCTCAAATTCCAGTGAATGCCCCGGATCAAACTCATAGCCGTGTTCTATTACATTCATCGCCGATTCATAGACAGCAATTTTCAGCTTGCTGAGTTCAATCTTGTCAAAGCCCGCGTGGATACCCCGTTCAAGCACAAATTCCAAAGCTTCATTCAGGGCCTCAACAGTGGCTTCAAGGCGGACACGGTTACACTGACCTTGATCGAAAGCCTCTAATGAGGTATCCTCACCCAGGTGTCCGATCAATCCCTCATCTGCGCCGATAGAAAGATAAGTCAACGGCGAAAATAGTGAAAAGTGACTGCGCGCTGAATCAGAGAGATTCAAGAGCTTCAGATCACCGCCCCGGCGCCGCATCTTTACCGATCCTGCAATGAGCAGGGCGATCAGTGACGCAATGGGCTCTTCGACGCCGTGCATATCAATCAGCACTTGCGAGATGGGTCGACCTTCCAGACTGTCAAAGAAACGATGAAGCGACTCAGTTTCCTGATTAGGATCCTTGGCATCAAATCGGATGAGGACAGCGCCTCGCCCCAGGTCCATGGAGGACACAATGCCTTTCAAAGTCTGCTCCGTCATGGCGCATAAATATAGCGAATCACCCGATGGAATACAACTATTTTTTTTAAAAAATCCATCCCGACTCTTTGGAAGAACCAAGCCCTTCCAGTCGCTTTGTTAGAATTAAGTTAGGATGGGATAAAACATTGATTTCCTATCGTATGATGGTTAGATTCTGGCGAAAATTGAATTAAACTTCTCATCATTGTGCGGGGAGAAAAAACAACCATGACAGAGAAAACCCGGACTCGAATACTCGAAGTCCTCGCCTTTCTGGCGTGTCTCTATCTCTTTTTTGTAAGCATTGAACTCATGAGTGCTGCGTTCAAACTCTTTGGAAAAGATTTTGCCAAACAGCTGATGGAATCAACGGCCCATCCCGTGGTGGGGCTGTTCATTGGCGTGGTGGCCACCAGTCTGGTGCAGAGCTCTTCTTCGGTGACGTCGATACTCGTCGGGCTGGTAGCGGGGGGATCACTCTCCATCTCCCATGCCATTCCCATGGTCATGGGCGCCAACATCGGCACCACCGTGACCAACACCATCGTCTCCATGGGCCATATTGGACGCAAGCAAGAATTCTCAAAAGCTCTGGCAGGCGCCACTGTCCACGACTTCTTCAACCTCCTGGCCGTGGCCGTTTTTCTACCGCTGGAGATGTCCACCCATGTGATTGAAAAAATTGCCACCGCACTGTCCACTTCATTTAATAACGTGGGCGGCTTCAAATTCATGAGCCCACTGAAGGCCATTGTCAAGCCGGTAACACATCTCGTTACTGATCTCTTCCAGGGCCTCATTCAAGGCCCTACCTGGGTGGTGGCCGTGGCCCTGGTAATTCTGGCGCTGGCCATTCTCTTCTTCGCGCTGAAATTCATGGTGGATTTGATGCGACGCATTATCTCCGGAAGGGTGGAAAACATGCTGCATCACTATCTCTTCCGCAACCCGCTGCGCAGCATGGCCGTCGGCCTGATGCTGACAGCCATCATCCAGTCCAGCTCTGCCACTACATCGCTGATTGTGCCCATTGTGGGCGCCGGCATTCTGACTGTGGATGAGATCTTTCCCTATGTGCTGGGCACCAATATCGGAACAACGATTACCGCCATTCTGGCCTCGCTGGTCACCAAAAGCCCGGCCGCACTTACCGTGGCCTTTGCCCATCTGACATTTAATGTCATGGGAACGGTGGCCTTCTTCCCGCTGCGCCGCGTGCCCATCACCATCGCCACACAATACGGACTTTTTCTTTCTAAACACCGAGTCTTGGCGCCGGTCTTTTTAATTCTTATATTTTTCATTATCCCGCTCGTCATCATTTTTTCGATACAGGGAGGATTTTAACCCATGTTCAAACAATTACTCGCCATTTTAAAGCGTGACGACCTCATTGCCCAGGCGCTTCAGGATACGGAAAACATGTTCCAAAAATCGGCCAGACTCTTCACTGAAGCCTGCAGAGCCCTGGAGCACAACCAGCAGGCCGGCTTTGATATCTACGACCTGGACAAGGAGATCAACGGCCTGGAGAAAAAGATCCGCCGGAAAATTCTGGAGCATCTCTCCATCAACCCCAAACAGGACATTGTGGCCTCGCTGGTGCTCACCTCCATTGTGATCAGCATCGAACGCATCGGCGATCACGCCAAAAATATCTATGAGCTCATCGACCTGTACGAAAAAGACGATGAGATCACCATCGATCCGATACTCAAGGAGTCCGCCGCATTTATCGAGACCCAGTTCAGCAAGGTGCAACAGGCCTTCAGCGATGGCGATCAGGAAACAGCCAAAACCCTGATGCACACACTGGACCCTGTCCGTCAAACAGTTGATCGCTACATCTTTGAAGAAGCGGCCAAGAAAGAGAATTGCTCCGCCCGGCGCACCATTGTCAACGTGCTCTACGCACGCTTCCTCAAACGCGTAGCCGCCCATCTGGAGAACACCGCCTCCAGCATCTCAAACCCCTTTGACATGATTGGATTTTACAAAAAGGGCAATCAGCCTATAGACCTCTAAACAACCGATTTTCTCTACAAACGAGGCCCTCTTTCTAAAGGGGGCCTTTTTTGTCGCCTTTTGTTTGATTTATGTTTGAATACCGTGAGAATTCAAACAAAACGCCTTGATTTGCATCTGTCTTTCACTGTACCTTTAGGCCGGAATTGACCTGTAACAGATCACCGCCCTATTCGTAAAGCCGACGCTTTGGCGTCCAGCATTGACAGTCAGATCAAACAGAGGGACATCGATTGAATTTATCACTGCTAATTGAAATGCTCATCGGCGCCATTGGCGGACTGGGCATCTTTCTCCTGGGCATGAAGCACATGTCAGAAGGGATGCAGGCCGTGGCCGGATCTCGGCTGCGCCGCCTGATCCGCGCCGTCACGGACAACCGCTTTGTGGCCGCTGGCGTGGGAGCTTCCATCACCGCCATGATTCAGTCCAGCTCAGTCACCACGGTGATGGTGGTGGGCTTTGTGAACGCTGGACTCATGAATCTCAGGCAGGCCGTGGGCGTGATCATGGGCACCAATATTGGAACCACCATCACCGCCTGGCTGATTGCCGTCAACATTGCCGACTACGGCCTGCCGATTCTCGGCGTGGCCGCCCTCTTCTTTCTCTTCAGTAAAAATGAACGCGTGCGCAATGTCTCTATGGTCTTTCTGGGGCTGGGCATGGTTTTCTTTGGCCTGGAGCTGATGAAAACCGGTCTCTACCCCTTGCGCACCATGCCCGAGGTCAGGCAGGCACTCTCGGCGTTCCAGCCGGATACAATCTGGGGCCTTTTCAAATGCATACTCATCGGTGGACTGGTGACCGCCGTCATCCAGTCTTCCTCCGCTACCATTGCCATTACGATCACCCTGGCCACCACAGGGACGCTGAGCTATGAAACCGCCATCGCCCTGGTGCTGGGCCAGAATATCGGTACCACGGTGACCGCCGCGCTGGCCTCTCTGGGCGCCTCAACCAACGCCAAACGCACCGCGCTGGCCCACTTTTTATTCAATCTGACAGGCGTGTTGATACTCATTCCCATATTCCATCATTATCTCTGGCTGCTGGGAAAAATAGCGCCGGACACACTGAATATTGCCACACGCATCGCCACGGCACACTCCTTCTTCAACCTCTTTGTGCTCTCGCTGCTCCTGCCGGCCATCAACCCCTTCTCCCGCCTGGTGGCCCGCCTCATGCCCGATGAGCACAGAAAAGAAAAGCCCCATCTCACCTATCTCGACGTCCGCCTGCTGGACTCAGCGGCTATTGCCATTCAGCAGTCCCGTTCTGAAATTCATAAAATGGGCGATGAAACCACAGGCATGATGCCCCGACTCCGGGAAGCCATTGTGGATCCTCTGGAGGACAAGAAACGAGAAGACCGGCTTTTTCACACAGAAAACGCCATTGACATGATTCAAAAAGAGGTGGTGGAGTTTATCAGTAAGCTCATGAGCGGCTCACTGGCCCATCAGGTGACCGACGAAGCGCGCAAACAGCTGCGCATTGCCGATGAGTATGAATCCATCAGCGATTACATTGCCGGTATCCTGAAACTGATCTGTCGTCTAAAAGGCGACGGCCTCAAGCTAAGCGCTGTGGGACAGACAGAACTTCTAGAACTGCATGACATGACCACACACTTTCTCCTGGATGTGGCCCAGGCCTACAAGGACAAAGACGAAGAGATCTTTGTACGCGCCAAGGCGGAATGCGATTCACTGATCCACCACATCAAGCGCTTCAGGACCAACCATTTGGAACGCCTGGAGGCCAACCACACCAGCCCCATGGTCAGCCTGATCTACATGGATTTGCTCAACGCCTACCGACGTCTCATCGACCACGCTTACAATGTGGCCGAGGTGTTGGCCGGAGAAAAATAAATCATTCCGACGCATTAAAAAAGGCCCTCTCCACAGTGGAGAGGGCCTTTTTATTATCAAGATAAAAAATCAGGCGTCTTTCAACCCCTCCTCATAGCCCCGCAGATTTGTGGAGAGAAGCGACTCTGCCTGTGCCGTATTCAGAGATGCATCCACAGGACGCGGGGCCTTGAGCGAGACATCGACGATGGAGGCGGGCTTCAGTCCCGTTTCGGACAGGCCGTGCAGCCGCGCCAGGGTCCGGCCAAAGGTGTAGCGATCGGTGCGCTGCGCGCCACCCAGATGGATCAATCCAACAAATTGGGATTCGGCCAGCTCCAGCAGCGCATCGGCCAGATCGGTCACGAGTATGGGCGAACGAAACTGGTCGGTGAAGAGCGGCTGCTCTTCACCGGAGACGATGCGCCGCCGTATGGCCTCTGAGAACGAATTGCCCCCCGGCTCAGTCGATCCGTAGACCAGGGCCAGGCGCGCAATGGCATAATCCGAACAGATCGCCTGAACGAATCTCTCCCCAGTCAGTTTGGATTTGCCGTACACATTCACGGGCCGGGTCTCACTGTTTTCCGAATAATTACCCGTGCTTCCTTCAAAAACCATATCCGTGGAACAGAAAATCAGCCGCGCGCCCAGCCGCTCAGCCGCCTCTGCCAGCACCTCCGTGGCCACGGCATTGCGGTGATGGGCCAACCCCGGGTCGCCCTCACAGGCATCGGGGTGCACCCAGGCGGCGGCATGGATGATCACATCGGGCTGGGCCACCTCCACGGCCTGATCAATGGAACGGGCGTCATCGAGATCAAAGGGCACGGCGGCGACGCCTTCAATCGACAACGGACGCCGATGCACTGCAGCCGTCAGAAAAAATCGATCGCGGCCGCGCCTGAGCAGATGCGTGCCCACAAATCCGCTGCCGCCGGTGACGAGAAGCCGCTTCATCTGACGCTATCGCCCTGTCTTGTGACGGGGCACCACAAAGACAAAATCGCCGCGGCCCTTCCACTCGGCATCAATCTCTCTCCAGTTCCCCTCCACGGGGACAACGGAGATCACCGTGGTCTTCACGTCCGGTTTCAAGAGTTTCAGTTTCTTGACGATGCCCAGACCGAAGGCGGAATGGAAATCACCTTGATATGAGACGATGGTTGTCTTGGGATTGTTCTCCATGAACGTGGCCAGCGATTCGGCCATGGTGTCGTCTTTGAGGCACTGGGCCTTGTAGATATTGTCAGGGCTGACGCGCTGCATGGCCTTGGGCCGATGCATACCGCCCATCTGATCCATGAAGCGCTTCTTGTATTCATCGTCCAGGGCTTTGAGTTCACGGGCGATGAAGACTTTCTCAGAGTCGGGGACGGCCGCCAGGGCGCCTTCGCCGCGCATGGCCACCTGACCGGCGTATCGACGGGGCACATTCATGGCCAGCACAGGCATGCCGCGTTTCTTGGCCAATTCCACCAGAGGGCGATAGTCGGTGTGGTAATTCCCCCAGGGGCGTGACCCGGCGAGAAAGGTCTCCTCTGAAATAGTGCCGACAAGATAATCGGTCAAGAGGCCCTGCACATCGCGTTCAAACATCTCCAGCGCCACCGCCCGTTGGTTGCTGATTGAACTCAGATCATCGAGAATGCGATGCTCCACCACATGGGTGAGGCTGTCGTCGTGAATCTCGCCGACGAATACCGCATCAGCCGACTTCATCGCCGTGAGCACCTGGGCGTAATCCACGGGGGTCAGGGACTGGCCATCCAGAAACTGAATGGGAAATTCGGGTTCAGGCTGGGGCTGGTACCGTCCGGCACAACCGGCCAGCAGGACGAGCAGGACAAGGGTCAAAATCAGTTTCAATCGCATGATGGCTTCCTTTATTCAATCCAGGGTTGCCTTAAAATGCGCAGATTTCTCATGAAAGTCAAGGTCTTGACATCTTTTTTATCGCCGGCATTTGCGCGATGGGCCTTGCAAAACAACAGCGCCCAACGTATATTAAATTCATCCAACCTCACAGCATCAACGCAACAAAATCACGGGAGGACGCCCGTTTGCATTTAAAGAAAATCGAGACCGCATTGAGTTCGACCCGGCTCACCATCTGGCTTCTGGTGCTCATTGGCGTGGCCGCCATCTTCGGCACACTGATTCCCCAGAACCAGGGCGCCGCATTTTACACCTCAGCCTACGGCAGCAGCGCCGCGCTCATCACCGCACTGGAGATGGACGACCTCTATCATTCCTTTGGTTTTTTGCTGTTGATCATTCTCTTTGCCCTCAACCTGGGCGCGTGTACCACAAAAAAATGGCCGGCTTTCTGGCGACTCATGACCGAAAAACCCGATGAAGTCATTGACGAAAAATGCAACACAGCCGCCCTACGCCAGCAGTGGGCAGTGAAGCGATACACAGAATCCATGGGCGATGAGATCCGCGACCGCCTGAAGGCCCATGGATTCAAGCCGACCATTCTCCAGGCCCGTACCGACCGCCTCTCCTTTTTTGCCGAAAAGGGCAAGATCAGCCGTAGCGGATTCTTTGCCGTGCACCTGGGCATCTTGCTCATCATGGCCGGCGCCGTGCTCTCCAGCTTTGGCTTCCGGGGGTCGATGATGCTGCTGGAAGGCGAGACATCCAATCAGGTGATGGTGGGACTGGATGACAGAAGCGAGACGTTGGACTTCCAGATCCGCTGTGATGATTTTGAACTCACCACCTACGCCGGTTCACAGCGCCCCAAGGATTACAAGTCGCGCTTGACCATTCTTGAGGACGGACGTGAAATCTTGAGCCGCGTGATTGAGGTCAATGCCCCGCTCAGCTTCCGCGGTGTCACCATCTACCAGGCCAGCTACGGTACTTTGCCCGACACCGATGCGCTCTTTCTGGGCGTACAGCCCGCCGATTCCAGCCGGCCTCCGGAACGTCTCAAGCTCAAACTGGGTGAAAAAACGCCACTGGGCGACGGACAATACGCCGTGCAGATCAACCGCCTGGTCCCCGACTTTGTCATGGACGAGAACCGTGAAGTGCACACCCGGTCAGAAGCCATGCGCAACCCGGCCGTCTCACTCACGCTGTTTGACGGCGACGACTCCCTGGGCGACCAATGGCTCTTCGCCCGCCACGCCAACTTTCACACCTCTCAGCCCGGCCCGTGGCGTTTTGTCTTCATGGGTGTCTCCGGCAAAGACTACACCGGCCTGCAACTCACCCGTTCACCGGGGCTGGCATTGATCTGGGCGGGCTGCCTCTTGCTCATCGCCGGTCTCTTTGTCATCTTCTTCACCGTGCATCGCCGCATCTGGGTGCGTATTGAAAAATCGGGCGACGGGGCCACAATCACCGTGGCCGCCTCTTCCAATCGCAACGCGGCCTTCAAGCCGCAGATGGCCGAGCTGTTTACAGCCATCAACAAATGCACCGGCAGCAGAAAAAAGAACACAGACAACCACAAGGAGAGCCGATCATGAACAGCTCAACCCTGCTGGGACTCAGCACTTTCGCCTATCTTCTCATGTCCGTGGGCCACCTCTACCGCCTGCTCTTCAAACAGCCCGGCGCCGATAGAATTCTCATTCCCGCGGCATGGACGGCCCTGGTCATCAATATATTGGGCTGGCTACTGCGCTGGTCTGAGACAACACAAACCGGCCACGGTTATGTGCCGCTCTCCAATATGTACGAAGCGCTTACCGCCCTCTCCTGGTGCATGGTTCTGGTCTATCTGCTCATGGAGCGCCACTACAAAACCGGCGTGCTGGGCGTGATGGTCTTTCCCCTGGTCTCCATGGCCATGGCCTACGCCTCGCTGTCACCGAACGTCAATCAACAGATTCAACCGCTGATCCCGGCACTGCAATCCAACTGGCTGACCTATCACGTGCTCTCCTGCTTTCTGGGCTACGCCGCCTTTGCCGTCTCCTTTGGCGCGGCCATCGCTTTGCTTTTAAAACTGCGAGGTGACGATAACACCGCCAAAACTGATCAATTCGATGAAATCATCTACAAGGCCAATGCCATCGGCTTTCTCATGCTAACCATTGGCATCATCACAGGATCGGTCTGGGCCAGCCGAGCCTGGGGCGACTACTGGTCCTGGGACCCCAAGGAGACCTGGTCGCTGGTGACATGGATGGTCTACGCCATCTTTCTACATGCGCGACTGTCACGGAACTGGCGCGGTAAGCGTGCAGCGATTTTATCGATTGCGGGCTTTATCGCCGTGCTCTTCACCTTCTTTGGCGTCAACTACCTGCTCTCAGGGCTGCACAGTTACGCCTGACTCCAACCGATTGCTGTAGAGATATCGCATGCGATGTCTCTACGCGTCATATGATCCATTGAAAAAGGGCGGCCCCAAAGCGGGCCGCCCTTTTTTTATACCGATAAACACACTCACCTCACCCCGCCAGCGCCTCTCTATCCGCCTTTTTCAATCCCTTGACGACCAGACTGTATGACTTATCGATCAGCTCCTCCACCAGCGCCTCAGGAAGCGAACCGTCGAGATGCAGGTCGCTCCAGTGGCGTTTGTTCATGTGATACGCCGGGACAATGGCCGCATGGGCCGCCCGGAGCATCTCCGCCTCCTCAGGATCGCCTTTCAGCGCCAGGCGCAGCGGCTCGTCATTCCAGCCCACCAGGGCGAACATCTTGCCCATCACCTTGAACACCACGGCCGATGGGCCAAAGGGCATCTCCTTGACCGCGCCGCGCCGGGTCAGTAATCGTTTTTCCAAATCCGAATAATTCATAGCTCCCCTAAAATCCGCTGACCGTACCCAGTACCAGACGGTTGCTGTCGTGAATCAGATCCCGCGTGCCCTCTACAATGAGGCGGAGATTCCTGGCGATGAGGTAGGTGCCGGAGAGCGTCACCGTTTCATAGTCAAAGCCCGGCAATTCAGAGTCAACTTTATTGTAGAGCCCGGTCAGAAAGAAACGCGAATTGTCCAGCTGCGGCGAAAAGACCATCTCCGCGCAGATCCCCGTGGTCTCTATCTCCGTGCCGCCTGCAAAGAGCGGGTCTGAGTCTTTGCGCATCAGATACTGGCCGGTAAACGCCACAGGGCCCATGCCGACGCTCACATCGGGGCCGTAGTAGCGGATCTTATTCTCAAAGCCGCTGCCCAGAGGCCGCTCCCTGCCGCTGTAAAAATACCCGCCGACAGAGGCGATATCACCCAGGGCCTGACTGACCCTGAAGCCGACATTCTTCAGCCCGTCGGAATCAAATTTCTTATTGGCCCCGGCCTCGGCCCTGCCATTGCCGTTGACAATGAATCCGATGAGGTCTGTGCCGGTCTTTTCAATGCCGTAGACCAGCATCACCCCGCGGTCATAGGCCAGGTTGGTGCCCGAGGCGCCGATGCGCGTCTTGTAGACCTGATAGTCTTCGAACGTCAATCGAAGCTCACGTTTCATCAGCGGGTCCGAGGTCTGAAACTGACCCACCATCACATCCAGCGCCGATCCAAACACATTGTCAAAGTGAATGTAGGCGTCCTCCACGCCGGCCACTTCACCCCGTTCCGACATGTAGAAATAGAAATAATAACCGATATTCTTATAAAGCGTCCCGCCGGAGAGCAGCTTCACGCCCCAGGGTGTCTGCAGGTCTTTGTCCACATGCTGGTCTTCATCGTAAACGCCGTAGGCATCAAAGCGCACGCCCACGGGAAAGTCCTTGTTCAGCCAGAGCAGCGGGTCGCCGGCAGAGATATAGTCGCGTGCCTTCTCTTCTTCCTTGATGATGAAGCCGTTGCCCGCAAACTCATCGCCGTAGGCCTTGAGCTGGGGGAACACCGTGTGACAGGTGGTGCAGGAGATCTTGTAGCGCCGCGCAAAGGCGGGTATGGCATGCAAAGTCTGTACGCCGATGATTAGAATCAGCAGGACGATTACACTCATACACTTTCTATTCATTCGAGCCTCCTTATTTTCGCCCCGCAGAGGCGCCTGCCTCTGTGGCGCTGTAATTCGACTTGGGCGACGATTACTCATACACCTCTATCCAGGTGGACTGTGTATTCACCACGGTGATGGCGCTCTCCTCCTCGGGCACGCCCAGGAACTCGGCCACCGGCCTGACCAGCAGCTGATAATTGAGCGCCGCCGTGAACGTGACCCTGCCCGGGGCAATGTCATCTGGCAACGTCCATGTGAAATTTTCTATCTTTGTCTCCCTGGGGCCAATGCGATAATCCACGCCCAGCGACTGGGTGTTCCACTGCATGATGGTCATACGGCCTTCCGGATCAAAGTAAGGCATGCGAAAGATGCGGTCGCCATAAGGGATGCCGTCGCGCTGCACGCCGGGGAAATCTTTGAGACCCTTGGGCACACCCATGTCCTGATAGGCCAGCACGTCTGACCCGACGGTGTAGTCTTCACCTTCAAAGCCTTTTTTATCAACGGGCAGGTGATAGACCTTGCCCTCTGAATCAACGGCCTCCACATGCAGCCAGAGCAGGCGGTCTTCCACAGAGCCTGTGGGGAATTTATGCCCGGTCTTGCCGTTGAAAAGCTGTACCTGGATGACCACAGTGCCGTCGAGCTCCACCTCGCGCTCATCGGGATGCATGCGCAGCTCCACTGTGCCCTTCACCTTGCCGGGATCGTGACCGCCGTGAAAGAGATGCTGGGCCACATCGTCTTCATCCGCCATCTTGGCCGAGCGGCCCCGCGCCTTGGGCATGTGACAGTGATGACACGCCACGCCCTGCTTGCTGTACGGCCCCTCCAGCCACTCCAGATGCGTCGACTTCACCCACACGCCGTGAGGATCTTTCTCGTTATGGCAGTTGGCGCAGAACTCGGCCTGCCTATAAATATCCAGCTCCGCAGTGTGGTGATGCGGCGACTCCAGACCGGGCTTGGCGCCGTATTTTGTCCGCCCGGGACTGACTTTGTAACTGAAATTGTGCGGCGTCTCCCCTTCAAAACCAACAATGCTGTGACAGAGATCGCAGCTCACCGACTCATTGGCGCGGGAATTCTCAGAAGGGCGGGGCGGGGTAACATCGCCAGCCAGGTAGGCAAAAGGGGTGTGGCAGCCGTTGCAGCCATCGACCACGGGCTTGAGCGCAGGGACTTTCTCGGCATGGGCCACGGCCAGATCGAAGTATTCAATCTCATCCCAGTGATGGGTGTAGGCCTTGCTCATCATGGACTGATCCCACTGCCAGTAAATATCCGTGTGGCAGGACTTGCACGCCTCGGCTTTCTCAAAATCCGAATAGTCTCGTGTGCCCAGTGCCTTGTCGCCTGCGGGAATGTCCTGCAGGGACGCGTAAAACCCGAGGAACAATACCACAGGCAGGAGCAGCCAGAATCGCTTCATTGCGGCCTCCATGAACGCTTGATCATGAGAATCTCTTATGGATAGCCCAGAAAAAAGGCATAGCGCATAGTATCACATCAAATCGACGATGTCAAGTTAATATTCAAGGGGGCTAACATTAAAACAAAAAAAGGACGGGATCAACCCGTCCTCAATAAACATTCGATTCAGTACGACGCATTTGCCTTCTTCAACGGCTGATACCGCGGATGACAGACTGTGCAGCGCGCCGGATCTTCCAGATCAGTGACCGGTGTATCAAAGCGTTCCCAGTATTTGCCGTCGTGGCAGACGCCGCAGTCCTTGTGCATGAGCGGCCGGTTTGTGCGATACTTCCCAATCTCTTCAGGATCACGATGCGTCACACCGCGGTGGCACTCCACGCAGGAGATCTCATAATCCTCCACATGCAGACGATGCGCCACCACCAGCCCCTGCGTCTTCAGGCTGTTTTCCGGCAAATCCTCATGCCCCAACTCATTGACTAAAAGAACGGCGGCGTGGCAGGCCAGGCACTGCTGGTTTTTGAGGGGCACAGGATCTTCATGGGGTTGAATGGTATTGCCTTTTGTGAGGGACACCCAGAGGTTATGCATGCCATCGGCATGGGCCTTGAGCTGGCCCTTTGCGCCGGGTTCAATGTGGCACTGACGACAACTGATTTCACTGTGTGTGGAATGGGCCCAGGCCTCTTTTAAGTCGCCATGGCAACTGCTGCACACCGCGTTGGACTCAGAGACGCGGGCCACGACTGTATAAAGGACGACAAGACCCAGGGCCGAATAGACCCAAAAATGCACTTTGTGTTTTTTGTAGAGGCGAATCATTACGGCTCCAATTTGAATCGATGACAAAAGGAAGTGCAATAATATATAAAAAAGGAGACAGACATTGCAATGCCCGCCTCCTTCGATATCGAATGCTTGAAAATAATTGTGCCATCGTCTACCAGTTTATTGCCACCCCGGAGAGCAGCACCGGTTCACGCAACCCCGGCGTCATTATCATGGACATCTGCGCCCTGGCATTCACATTCTTAATGGTGAGCGCCGCATCCAGTGCGGAGATGATGTGATTGCCCAAGATAGCCATGGTGCAATATGAAGCCTTCTTAAACGCCCGGTTGCTGTCATCACGCAGGGTCTCGTACTCGTCACGCAGCGGGGTCAGGTCGGGAGAACCTTCCTGCCAGTCGGCCCAGCCCTTCTTGAACTGGTCGTATTTGCCAATCATCTCATAATATTGCTGCGTCTTGACAATATTCCCGTCTTCATCCATGGGCAGATGATGGGTGGAGGGGTCAACCTCCGAATTGTAGGCATTATGCCATTTTTGATAACTCCAATTCATTTCATCATCGACAAAGGCGTGGAAGTCATCCTCCAGATCCTCGCCTTCGCTGTTCCACTGGTGGTTGCCCATCCAAAGTGCAATCTCGGCGGCCAGAAAAACAGCCCCTTTCACCCAGGAGCGGGCATAAACCTGTCCCGCCCCGGGGAGCGCCGCAGAAAAGAGTATGCCGATTCTTGAAAGCGACTGCGGCGCCACAGTCTCCTGCACGGACAGCGCCGCTTCAGGCGCCTCTGTCATGGCGGCCTTGAGTGCCAGGGAGCGATCCCAATAGCCGTCATCATCCTGGTTCTGCGCCTGAACACTGCTGGCGGCCAAGACCCATGCGAACAAAATCAGAATTGTTTTTTTCAATTGACGCCTCCACATCATCTCAAGCCTCTTATATAATACTGCCCCACAAAAACTGTGGGGCAGTATACACTACTCACCCGTTCAGGGCATGACTTTTTATCTTTTAAAAAGACGCACTCAAAGAAAAACGCATGGTATCCGCCAAAGGATGGCCCTGTTCAGCAGCCACATAGGCAAAGTCAAAGCGATAGGCCGCATACTGCAGACCGGCGCCGAATGTCGGATATTTGACCTGACCTTCTTCATCGTAATAATAACCGGTACGCAAAGAAATCATATTGTTGTAGACATACTCCACTCCAATAGAGCTGATCAGCTCTCTGAACTGCTGCCGCATGGGATCGCCAAATGAATTGACCATGGCCTCAAAGATGGGTTCACGTTCATGCACCAGCAACTTGTTGGTATCTACGGAGATTGTCAGACGATTGAACTCGGTATCAAGCAGTTTGTAGGCAAAACCGATGCGCAAATTGGTGGGCAGCGGATCAGCTTGAGAGGCATCGACATAGGTAATCTTAGGACCGATGTTAGAGAGATTCAATCCAAAGTTCAACCCATCAATAAACCCAAATTTATAGAGCAGCGAAAGATCCACAGCAAAAGCAGTGCCGATACCAGAGCCCTTCTCTTCGCCTGTTCCCTCCGGCGCCAGATTGGAGCGGATGTAACGCATGCCCACGCCCAGACCGAGATCCTCGGTCACCTGTGTGGCATAGGAGAGAGAGACGGCCAGGTCCCAGCTTGTAAATGTATCAATCACCTCAGGGCCGGTTTCGTCGGTACGGTTCATCTCACCGAGGTTAAGAAAGGTCACGTTGGCACCCAATGTACCGCTGAGGCTTTCAAAATACTGGCGATATGCCAAAAATTCATAGTACATATCTGACGAGGCGCCCAAGAGGCCGGGGAGCCAGTTGGCATGCATAAAAGTCACCTCGCGACCGCGCTGAAAGGCAAGACCGGCCGGATTCCAGAATACGGCCGTGGCATCGTCAGCCACTGCCACAAAAGATTCACCCATACCCGCTGAGCGGGCGCCGGGGGAAATCAGAAGAAACAATACAGCTGCTCGGCTGTTGGCAAATAGATTGACACTGCCGGTCAGTATCAGGGTCACGGCCAGGATCAGGGCCATCGATTTCTTTTTCATTTTCTTCCTCCAGATAAACAGGAATGGCCGATTTCCTAAAGTTCAATAAGAATTCATCCGAGAACTTTAAGCATCGGCCATAAATATGCATAAAGTTCGTCACGGTCAATGGAATGACGTCATTCAAATATTTTAAAGAATGTCACTTGCTCCACATAACCTGTAACGAACCTGTATAGGCGATCTCCCTTGTTTATACGAATAAAATATACCAATACGGCCCTGACTTGTCAAGGAGTTTCTGGCGGCAAGGCGTCAAAAACTTTGCAATGATCGCGCCATGACAGATACAGTTCCGGGCCATGCCCTCTGGACAGACCGCCCACAGGTCCGTCTGTATCGCTAGGCTCGTTATTCCAGTAAGATCATTTTTTTCACTGATGAAAAGAGTTCAGACTGCAGCCTGCAGAAGTATATTCCCGAAGGCAGTGCACTGGCATCAAACTGTACACGATAATGTCCTGGCGCATGATCAAATTCCGACAGCACGGCAACCGGTCGACCCAAGATATTGTAAACGATGAGCTTAACCATGCTCTTCACAGGGACATCGTATTCAATATTTGTGACGGGATTGAAGGGATTGGGATAATTCTGTCCCAGGGAAAACGCGGTTGGCATGGCTGCACCCGGTACCACGGCTGAGTTCAGGGGCAACGGCTCAGCAAAAGCGGAGGTGTTGCCCTGCCCATCGATCATCACCGCCGTTATAAAAGGCCCGTCAGGGGCGCCGTCCCACTGCCAGCCACCCAGATCATCTGCAGTGACCTTCCCCTCATATTGCCACCCCTGACGGGTAGAATCGGAAAAAATTTCTACAGTGGCGCCTGGAGCTGCCGTGCCCGTCACCGGATCAACCCCGCTGATGACAGGCGCTTGAACACCCCCATTGGCCTCAGCATGAATGAACACGCCCCCTGAATCATTGCGAGAAATACTGTTCTCAGTCATCGTCAGTTGCTGTACATCACTGTCCACAAGGTTGACACCCCAGCCCCGGTTAAACCGAATTCGATTCTCAGGACCGACAGTATTGCCCACGGCCGCTCCTGAAACTCTGATACCGTCCCCCTTATTGGCAAGCGGACGCCACCCTGTGACATCGACCCCAATCCAATTATTCCGGATATAATTCTCATTTGTGCCTTCACCCCGGATATCCAGCCCTGTGCCTTCATTTCCGCTGATGAGATTCCGCGTCATTTCACCATCGTCACCAATCTGGTTGCCAAGGGACTCATAGACCCTCACACCGTGGCCGATACCGTCAACACCATTGCCCACAGCGAGAAATCCTGTGGCGTCTGTGCCGATACGGTTGCCCACCACAACATTGCTGTCCGATGCGGAAATCAACAGTCCGGTGCCGATATTGCCAGAGATAATATTCATATCAGCAAGCGTTTCACCGCCAATCCGGTTTGCCGCAGCGCCGCTGTTCAGGCGTACGCCAACATCATTCCCCGCTGCGCCTCGCCCGTCATGCGTGGTCCCGATAAAACATCCTGTCAGTCTATTGTTCCGGGCTGTCGCACCGGAAAACGCAATACCGGCATCAGTGAAACCTGCTACTGTCAACCCGGAGACCCGGTTTGAACCCGATGCGATCTCAAGGCCGACACCGCCGCTGCTCTCTGCACCGTCCAGTACAATCTCAGGCCCGGCCGTATTCAAATTTCCTGCAAAATGGGTTTGTGACTCGCCATGGATAAAGGTACTGTCATCGATGACTACCGGCAGATTCGATGCCGGCTGCAACCGCCAGATCTGTCCGTCAAATCCCGGATCGGTTTGCGGGATCTGAAATTCGACGGTACTGCTTCCCAGGCGGAGATTGGCCTGTTCAATGGCCCAGCGCAACGAACCCAGGCCCGTATCGCCGCTGTGCGTGACAATCAGTTCACCCACCATCATCGGCGCGGAAAAAACCGAACTGTTGCCGGCATCATCTCTGGTGATGGCCGTGATATAGAGCCCTTCAAGCCGCTCCTCATAGACAAACCGCCCCTGACCGTCTGCGATTACAGTCCCCTCATAAAACACGCCTTCATCGGTGTCATCCGAATAGAGCTCCACAGTGGCGTTGGGAAGTGTATGGCCGATAAGCGGCGACACTGACTCAAGTACCGGCGGGGTCACGCCGTTGTTGGCGCCGGCAGCCAGAAAAATACCGGCCCCACTGTGTCCTGCAATGCTGTTCTGTGTGTGCATCAGGCCGGTGACAGTGGCGTCACGCAATTCGATGCCGTAGCGCCCGTTGCCCCAAATCCGGTTGCCCGGCCCCAGCGTATCGTTGAGCGAACCGGCAAAAACCGCCACGCCACTGCTGTCATTGGGCAACAGCGTACCGCCTGCATCACAGCCGATGTTGTTGCCCTCTATCCTGGCACCCACCACCGCATCCAATGCCATCCCGTGGCCACTGGAGGCAACCACAGTATTGCCGCTGATCTGATGAGCGACCCCAGAGAGCTGCATGCCAGGCCCGCTATTGCCAGGTGCCGCACTGCCGTCATTGTTCAAACCGATTCGGTTCTCGGCAATATGCACGGAATCGCTTTCTCCCTGGAGCAGCGCAATACCGCCCTGTCGGTTGCCGGAGATGAGATTCCCGCCCAGCTCGGCATCGCCGATGCGGGTGTGATCCGCGCCTTCAGTGATCAGCACACCCCAGCCCCCATTGGCCAGCGTGTCCGCCCCAGACGGCAGCAAGCCGATCCAGTTCCCTGAAATCCGCATGCGGTCGGCGCTCTCATCCTCCACCATGATCCCATGCGCCACATTGCCACTGATCACATTGGCCGGGCCGATAATGTTGTCCGTGGCATGGTCAGCCACGTGCACACCGCAAATCCCGTTGGGCACCGCTGCATCACCTGTGGCATTCAGGCCGATCCAGTTGCCCAGCACCTGATTGTGGTCAGAGCCGTCATGAATGATATTCACACCGTAAAGCGTATTGCCGGAGATGACGTTAAGTGCCCCCGGCTCTG
>Ga0209475_10001290_pt1 | contig 32950 bp, 35 predicted proteins | sample tdDd471_FD_187128 | JGI IMG/M metagenome (GOLD analysis project Ga0209475, IMG submission 187128) | Marine sediment microbial communities from the Atlantic coast under amendment with organic carbon and nitrate - tdDd47.1 (SPAdes)... | ecosystem: Environmental > Aquatic > Marine > Coastal >... | reverse complement strand
TGATCCGACGGAACCAGAGACTCCAAAGTTACCATCTCAAGTTCTGTCTGCTGGGGAGTTGGCTTTTTTAACATAAAACATTGAATCAAAAGTCCCCGCATAAAGCGAGGACTTTGTCAGCAGTCTGAGGCGTCGGGAAGGCGCCTCTTTTTTTAGAACAGTTCAGCGCATTCAATTGAACGATCAGGATAGATGGTTTTACGCATTTGTAAAAACGCTCTAGCATCTCTTCATTATCAGCTCGAAACTCATAGTAAAAAATGAGGGAGTGAAATATGGTGGGACAGACGAACCTGGATTCACGCAGAAAGCGGCAAATGGTCGACGGGTTATTGATGGAGATCAGGCGCATTTGTACAGAATGCTGTGATCCAGATAAGCACAATACGAATCTATCGTTGAAAGACCCCAGAAACTGTCAGTGCAACTGCGCAAGGATCGCCGGATACCGACGCAATGCAGAGCAGCTTCTGCCCAGTCGGTGTTAGAGCATCACGGCTCAAAATCGGCTGTCGTTCCTTTGGCGACCGGTGCGGCTGTTTCTTTGGAGCTTTGTTCTTCCAAAGGTGCTTCCTCGACGTGTCTGGCCGGTGCGGCAACTGGGGCGGCTTCCCCCCCATCTTCATTCATCGCCTCTTTAGGCTGTGCGGCCTTACGACGAAGCAGGGCTTCGGCTCGCGCCTCGGCGTTCATGCGCGAAAGTTCTTGGTAGCGCATCAGATTTTTCCGAACGTCGTCCTGCGGTAAATCCTTTGCGGCGGTCAGGGCCGCCCGGTTGAGGTCGCCCATCAGGCCGTAGACCAAAGCAAGATTGAGACGGTTGCGGGCCGACGAGAGAGGACTGTTGGTAACATCCTGAAGCAGCAAAATTGCCTCTTCGTAGTCGCCGTTGATGGCGAGCGAGAGGGCGAGATTGTTTTTGGCGGATAGGCCGTCGGGGTCTTGTTTTATGGCTGTTTTATATGATTCTTGAGCTTTTTCATGTTGCCCTGTCATATCAAAGGCGACGCCGAGGCCGTTGTGGATGCGCGGAGCGTTTTCTTTCAATTCTCTTGCCGCTTGGAACTGTGCAATGGCGTCATTCGGGCGATCAAGCGCGATTAGGACGTTGCCATAGACGCGCCGAGCTTCCGGGTTGTCGCCGTCAATCCGAATCGCCCGTTTCAGCGGTTCGGCGGCTGACCGATATTCTTTTAAGGCTGCAAGCGTTATACCGAGTTCGTACAAAGGCTCCTGCGACTCCGGGTTAAGAACCGCGGCCCGGTTGAAAAATGTTGCTGCTGAGCGAAGGTCGCCGCCTTTCCGTGTGGTCTTGCCTATGCGCACCAGTTGCTCGGCTTTCGAGGCGACCCGTTCATCGGTCAGCTCTTGGTTGGACATAGTCTCGGACGCCGCGCACCCATATAGGGTGAGAGCAATAAGGGAAGCCCCAGCAAAACGCCCCCACTTTTTCTTCATGCCCGATGTCTTGTTTGAAGAGCCTAAGGCCATGACCATGCTTCCTAATAACTTCGTTCTAGCGATATTTTTGCAGTCTGCCCCGCGCCTAGCTAAACGTATGTGACTAGCATCACTTGCGGTAACCCTAAATCTCTCTATAAACTCTATACAAATTTGTTACTGTTTTGACCGAAATGTTGGGGAATAGGTCGTGAAAAAACAATACTTGGAATTGACTCGTCTGATCGAACGCCTTCACCGGCGGTTTCTGGACGTGCTGCGTGCCGAGCTAACCCGCCAGGGAATCAAGGAAGTTAATGCGGTTCAGGCCCTGTTGTTGACCAATATCGGCGAAGAAGAAATCGTCATCCGTGATTTGGTTGAGCGGGGCTACTATCTGGGCTCCAATGTTTCCTATAACATCAAGAAACTGGTCGAATCCGGATTTCTTGAGCAGCAACGATCTGAGCACGACCGCCGTTCGGTTCGCATCAAGCTAACGCCAAAAGCCCTGGACTTGGTCATCAAAATCAAAGAGTTGGAAGACAACCACGTTTCGAGCCTCGCCGACAATGATGTGGCCGAGGGCGACATTGAGCAAGTGCTGAAAACCATGCGCCGGGTCGAGCGAACCTGGGCCGACAATATGCACTTTGGTGGACTTTAGGCTCTAGCCTAAGGTCCCGCGCCTAGCTTTTCAGGAGGGGAATGATTTTATGGGCGGCGGCGATGCTCTCCGCTTGTTCAACGACAAAATTTTCCTTAGCCAGAGCCAGAGCTTTTTCTGCTTCTCCCTCATCGCGACCATGACCGGTTAACACGTGCAGACCGCCTGATAGACCGGCATTCAACCCGGCCCCAATATCTCCAGCCTTGTCCCCGACGACCCAAGATTGGAAGAGGTCGACCCCAAGATCACGCTTTGCATTTTCCAACATGCCCGGATTAGGCTTTCTGGAAGGGTGAGATGGGTGTTGATAAGGCGGGGCGCCGTTTTTGTGGTAAGGGCTGGCATAGACCGCATCGACCTTTGCTCCTTCAGCCGCCAAAAGATCGAGCAGCCGTTGCTGCACGGCGGCAAAGGCTTGCCAGTCGAAATATCCCCTTGCGATACCCGACTGATTGGTGATGACGACCACCGGAATGTTTTTGGCATTGGCGGTGCGAATCGTTTCTGCCGTTCCATTGATCAAAACCACTTTCTCAGGGGCGCTTAGGTAGTTTTCCTCAATGATCATTGCGCCGTCACGGTCGAGAAAAAGTGCTGGCCGACCGGGAGAAGCGCCGGTCAGAACTTGGTTCCAGACGTGCTGGTCGTCAATGATGGCAGTGGAAGGAAGCTTGACGGAAGACATGGTTTCTCCTGAGAATGATCCTTTAAAACATGAGTGTGGGACCGGATCAATTGTTCCGCCCTTTAAGTGATCGTGTGAAGCCCCCAATTAAGGGAAATATAGATTCCTTGGTAAGGGTTTGAAAAAGTGCCGATGAGCGCCCGAGTGGAATATCAGCCGAAAGAAAACGTAAGTCCTATCATTAGAGGGCTGCTTTTGGCGTTTGGCTGGATCAATGTGGCCCTCGGCTTCACCGGGGTCTTTTTGCCGGTGCTACCGACCACTCCATTTTTGCTGATTGCGCTCTGGGCTTTTGCGCAGAGCTCGAGCCGCTTCCATGATTGGCTTTACAACCACCCGCGCTTCGGCCCGATGCTTCGGGATTGGCGCGACCACCGGGTTGTGCCGGTTCGGGCGAAAGTTTTGTCGCTCGGTATGATGACGACAAGTTTGGCCTACGTCATCTTTTTCGTCGCCGTAGAATGGTGGGTGCCGACTTTGATGGCCTGCATCATGACGCCGACCGCCATATGGCTTGTCACTCGGGCGAGTTCGATTGAACAGGAAACCCGCCCGGTGAAAGTCGAGACCGACCGATAAACGGCTTTTCCCTACTCGCAAACGAGGCGGCAGGCTTTACCATCGGGGCCGCAGTCCATGGCCTTTTCGCCATTTTCAAGCTTGCAATTCATATCGAGCTTGAAGGTGATGGTTTCGTCATTCGGATAAGAGCAAAACATCCAGGAGAAACGGTTGGGTGATTTGGCCCGCATTTTGGTTGGTTTCGTGCTTTCTGCTTTCTGGGAGGGGGCGACGCAACCGCGATAGGTCAGGTGCTCCTCGCCATTGATTTGAGCCGCCCAGAGGGAATTAGCTTTGCGTGCGTAATATTCAGGAAAATCGTCGCAGGCCATCAGCTTACGGTTATCCTCGTTGCGTTCCATCAGACAAGTGCGCTTTTGCTGTGCCTTGACCTCTTCTTTTGACGGGCAGGTGCCCACTTCTTCAAGTGTGGAAAGATCGGGGCAGGTCAGAATCGTTTCTGCGTGAGCGGAAGGACTTGTCAGAACTGCCAGCGCCACCAGTAAGCCGGCTGCAATGAAGCTTCGCATTTGTCGGGTTCCTTTTCATCCGATAGTTTTCAGCCTAATTGAGTTAGGTCTTAGTTTTTTGGCTCTTCGCCGTAGATGTTACGGTAAAGCTGAACGTTAATGTATTGATTTAGGACCGGGTTAAATTCAAGAACTTCAAATTGGCTCAAAACGGGGTCGTAGGCATGATCCTGAACCACTTCTTCATCCATTTTGTTCCAGTGGATTTCCTCCGCCTGGGCGCGGGTCAGGCTGTTTGTCATAAGATGAAAACGCTTGGGCAGCTTGTCCATTTCCTCCAAGGTGCCGTGCATTTCCAGAGTGATCTTCATGACATCCGGATGGCTGAATAGCATGCGGTAAAAGGTGTAGGAGGTTGCCGCCGTGCGCAACAGGAGGGCGCGGTGATCCCGGGCCGGGCCAACATCAATCCGTGTTGTGATTTCGCCCTGATCGTTGAGCGAGAACCCGGTGACCTTGAAGGTCTTGGCCTCGAAGAAATTATCGACCGTTTTGAGGGCCGTTTCCTGGGTTAGTTCCTGCTTTTTAAACCAGTTAGAGCGCACCTCCATTTCGTTGGTGCTTTCGCCGCAGGCCGTGAGACCAAGGGTGAGGACGGCAAGAAATACCGCAAACGCTTTCCGCATGGAATTTTCCCTAAAAAATCGAGGCGATTATTTGCCTGCGAAGGAGGTAACACACTTTATCAGGTGTTTGAAGAGACTCTAAAAGTTGAATGGCGGGTTCCTATCTGATGTGATGAGCAGATTAAATTATTAAGGAGTTCCCATGCCCGTTATTGATGTCTTGAAGGAGTGGCAGGAAGAGATGACCGCTTGGCGGCGGGATCTGCATGCCCATCCGGAAATTGCCTTCGAGGAACGGCGGACGGCAGACAGTGTGGCCGAAAAGCTCCGATCCTTTGGGATTGAGGTGACGACGGGGTTGGCGGGAACGGGAGTGGTCGGCACCCTGTCGACAGGTGATGGCCCCACTATCGGTTTGCGAGCCGATATGGATGCGCTGTCCATGGAGGAAGAAAACACCTTCGCCCATAAATCCCTGTATCCAGGAAAAATGCACGCTTGTGGTCATGACGGCCATACGACGATGCTTCTTGGGGCGGCGAAATATCTTGCCGAGACCCGAAAATTTAAGGGAACGGTGCAGTTTATTTTCCAGCCTGCCGAGGAAATGGAAGGGGGCGGTGAGCGGATGGTTGATGAGGGGCTCTTTGAGCGATTTCCTGTTGACGCCGTTTATGGTCTCCACAACTGGCCACGGATTCCTTTAGGGACGTTTGCCATGCGGCCCGGCCCTTTGATGGCGGCGGTCGAGGTATTTGATGTTGTTTTGACCGGAAGGGGAGCCCACGGGGCTATGCCGCATCAGGGAGTCGACCCTATTGCGGCAGGCGCTCAGGTGGTCTCGAGTCTTCAGCAAGTTGTTAGCCGGGAGACCGACCCTTTGGATTCGGGCGTGGTGAGCGTCACCATGTTCAATGCGGGAGAAAGCCGAAATGTTATTCCCTCGACAGCCCACCTTGCCGGAACGGTGCGCTCGTTCAGACCCGAAGTGCGCGATGCCCTTGAGGCGGGTGTGCGGCGGGTTGTCGAAGGAGTCAGTGCGGCCCATGGCGTAAAGGCGGAAATTACCTACGACCGGCGCTATCCGCCGACCATCAACCATGCAAAAGAAACCGAGATTGCCGCGGCGGCGGCGGCCCAGGTGGTGGGTGCGGATAATCTCGATCTCGATCCCACTCCGACGATGGGTGCCGAAGATTTTTCCTACATGCTGGAGGCCAAGCCCGGTTGCTATGTCTGGATGGGAACGGGCAGGGGGCCGGACGACCCGCTACTCCACAATGCCTGTTTCGACTTCAACGACGATGCGTTGCCCATCGGCGCCAGCTATTGGGCGACCTTAGTCAAACAGGAACTGGCTTAAGCCAACTATTCGCTGACCGCCCAGACTTTTGGTTGCTCTTCCAGGGTATAAATAACCAGCTTTTCGTCACGCGGCCCCGGCATACCCGGAGTGCCGGTCGGCATGCCGGGTAGAGCGATGCCCCTCACTTTGGGTTTTTCTTTCAAAAAGCGATCCAAATCGTCTAAGGGAACGTGTCCCTCGATGACGTAATTGCCGATCACCGTGCTGTGGCAGGATTCGAGTTCCGGGTGAACCCCCAACAGGCGTTTAACCTGATCGATATCTTCGGTGCTTTTAACCTTCACATGATACCCGGCAGCCTTTAAGTGGTCGGCATAGCCTGTGCAGCAGCCGCATTGGGGGTGTTTGTAAACCGTTGCGGTGGGCATGTGATCGGCGGTGGCGGGAGCCGACAGAAAGAGAGCGGCGGCAAAGACACTGGCTAAGGCTGATCGGCGGATCATGGTTTTCTCCATCCTGGGGAACCAATTATTTGGATGGAAATTAAACCTTCCGGTTGGCGGAAGGTCAATATCCTAAATCAAGCCATGAAAAAAGGGCGCTCCATGGCGGAGCGCCCTCTCACTTGATGGGTTTTACGCCTTAGTTCAGCGTGATCACCACACGGCGGTTCTTGGCTTCAACAACGCCGTCGGCAGTCTTAACTGCCGGCTTGTTTTCACCGAAGGCGGCCTTGCTGATGTTAGCTGCCGAAAGGCCAAACTCTTGGAGCAACTTGGCAACCGCATCCATACGGGCGGCCGACAGCTTGGCATTCAGGAGGTTGGAGCCGGAAGTATCGGTATGCGCCTGAATGTTAGCGCCAGTGAGCTTAGCCCAACGGAGTTTGTCGTAGGCGTTGGCGACGACGGCGAAGCCTTCATCGGTCAACTCGGCACTGCCCAGGTTGAAGTAAACGGTGAACGGTCCGGGCACCTTTTTCTTCTTCATTGCGGGCTTCTTACCGCTCAGTTCCTTCATGGCGGCCATGTAGTACTTCTTGCAAGCCTCAATGTCCTTGGGCTGGAAGTTTTCTTCCTGCTCTTGCATCCAGCAATCGAACCCGGCTTGTGCGCGAGCTGCCGCAGCTGGGTTGCTGTCCATTCCGGCGCCCAGGGCTTTGACGAGATTAACCCGGGCGAAGCTGAGTTCGTTTACCTTGTCTTCAGGCAAAGAACGGCCTGACATTTCCTGAGGGCCAACCTTGGTTCCCATACCGGCCGAACGAGCTTTTTCGTTGAAGAAGCCGGCATCGGACCAATCGGTCTCGTCTCTTTCCATGCCGGCGAGACGGACGTATTCGCCGTGCAGGGCTTTATTGAACGCGGAGCCTTGGGTCTCCATCATCTTGACGCCGTCGAGATCATAGGTAGTACAAGCACCAAGAAGGACGAGACCTGCTAACAGGGCAACACCTTTTTTCAAGTTCTTCATGTCTTTGCCTCCAAAATTGGACATATCGGTTCTCCCGCGAAGTAGATTACTTGAGGGTAATCACCACACGGCGGTTCTTGGGTTCCTTGACGCCGTCGTCGGTTTTGACAGCGGGTTTGTTTTCACCATAGGCCGATTTGCTGATTTTGCCGGCGGCAAGACCGAACTCTTTCAGCAGGTTGACTACGGCGTCCATGCGGGCAGCCGAAAGCTTGGCGTTAACCAAGTTGGAGCCCGAAGTATCGGTGTGAGCTTGAATATTCGCTCCCGTCAGCTTGGCCCAGCGGAGTTTGTCGTAGGCGTTGGCGACGACTGCGAAGCCTTCATCGGTCAATTCGGCGCTTCCGAGATCAAAGTAAACGGTGAACGGTCCCGGAATTTTCTTTTTAGCAGCGGCTTTTGCAACCGGCTTGGCTGTCTCGGTTTTGTCGGCTGTTGCACAGGCGCTGACCATAAAAAGAGCTGCAATCAGGGCGATGCCGACTTTAAGACTTTTCATTCGTAGAAATCTCCGTAGGTGAAAAAATTAAAATAAGTTGTGATGTGGAGGGATGAACGTCCCTCTGCAAATGCAAAACTGAAAATTTCCGAAGAGCTATTTTTCCTTTTTCCCTCTGCCTTTATTTTTTTCCGATTTTCCGCCTTTCTGGCTTTTCTCGTTCAGGTTATTGCAATTCTGGTCTTCCCGGCTACAGCTCTTCTCTCTCTTGGCTTTTTTCTCTTTTTTAGCCTTTTTTTCTTTCTTCATTTTATCGCCTTTCGCCCAAGCGGCATTGTCCTTGAGCGACAGGTCATTGAAGTTGAAAGTCGTGGGAGAAGAAGAAAAGCAGATGGCAAAAGCGATAAGCGCAATAGCAGTGAAGGTGCGCTGTGAAGTCATTTCCCTATCAACCCCTTGTTTTATAAAGGCTTATTGTGGAATTTTACGGCAAGCCGTCTTTCCATTAGTTGCACAGGTTAACAGTTTGGCAAGGTTTTGGAAGCCTGAAAAGGTAAAATTTGTAAAAAGATCAATGGCTTGACTCTTGTTTTAGAAAGTCACTCTGGTGGGCGCCCTTTTGGGCTTAATGGAGATACTTAGGACGCTCGAGGTTTGTATGTGATGCCGAGGCCTCTTCCGCTGTTTGATCGCTCAAATACTCAATCTTCTCATCCCCTACTTCGACGCCGGTAATTTCTGGAAAATGCGTGTTGAGCCATAAGACCATGAGGACAATACGCTCATGGTCGTTGCGGGTGATGGCGTCGTAAATCAGGGGGGCGACCACGCTGAGCCGGTTGGTCCGAACCATATAGTGATTGGGGCCGTAGCGGGTGTCGGAAAGGTGGCGGATGCGACGGTCCATATCCCCGACGGCCCGTTTGCTGAAATCGTGGAGTGCCTCCGGGCTGACGTTGACCGGGAGTTGTTGATCTCCGGTATCGATCAGAAAAGTGCGTGTCGGCATATCATCGCTCCTCTCGTCTGGTTTTCAGATGGGAAGGGCGGAAGGTTTTGTCGATGGAAAAGTGTTGAAAAACATTACATTGGATTTCCTGCTGGGTGGAAACCCCCAAAAAAAGGGAGGGTCAGTCCCCTCCCTTTCCAATCAAAGATGGTAATGTTGGTTAAGCGCCGGTAAAGGCCTGCAGACCGGTTTGGGCGCGCCCCAAAATAAGGGCGTGGATGTCATGGGTGCCCTCGTATGTGTTAACCGTTTCCAGATTGACCATGTGGCGAATGACGTGAAACTCGTCGGAAATACCGTTGCCGCCGTGCATGTCTCGGGCGAGGCGGGCGATATCGAGCGCCTTGCCGCATGAATTGCGCTTGATCATCGAAATGTTTTCCGGCGGACAGTTGCCTTCGTCGAGCAGGCGACCGACCCGTAGGCAGCTCTGGAGGCCGAGGGTGATTTCGGTCTGCATATTGGCCAGTTTCCACTGGATCAACTGGTTGGCGGCCAGTGGACGTCCGAACTGTTTGCGGTCGAGCGTATATTGACGCGCTGCGTGCCAGCAATATTCCGCCGCGCCGAGAGCGCCCCAGGCGATGCCATAGCGCGCCTTGTTGAGGCACCCGAACGGACCTCCGAGTCCCTTGACGTTGGGCAATAGGTTTTCTTCCGGCACCTCGACCTCATCCATGACGATTTCGCCGGTGATGGAGGCGCGGAGTGACATTTTGCCTTCGATTTTCGGGAAGGAGAGACCCTTCATGCCTTTTTCGAGGATGAAGCCGCGAATGACGCCGTCGAGTTTGCCCCAGACAACGGCAATGTCGGCGATGGGACTGTTGGTGATCCACATCTTGTTGCCGGTCAGTTTGTAGCCGCCGTCGATTTTCTCGGCGCGGGTTTTCATGGAGCCTGGGTCGGAGCCGTGGTCCGGTTCGGTCAGGCCAAAGCAGCCGACCAGTTCGCCGGTTGCCAGTTTGGGCAGGTACTTTTTGCGCTGTTCTTCGTTGCCGTAGCTGTAAATGGGGTGCATGACCAGTGACGACTGAACCGACATGGCCGAGCGATAGCCCGAATCGACCCGCTCTACTTCGCGCGCCGCCAAGCCGTAACAGACGTGATTGACGCCCGCGCAACCGTATTCTTCGGGGATGGTGGAGCCGAGCAGGCCCATCTCGCCGAACTTATTCATGATGTCGCGGTCGAAGACCTCGTTTCGATTGGCTTCGAGAATGCCCGGCATCAGGGTTTCCTGACAGAACTCCCGGGTCGAATCCATGATCAGTCGTTCGTCTTCGGTCAGCTGATCGGTCAGAAAGAACGGGTCTTCCCAATTGAAGGTGGGTTTCGATGCCATCTCTCAGAGGCTCCTTGTCGTTAAATATCAATAAGGTTCTTAAACGTCCGGTATAATTGCCGTTGCTTCTATCTCAATGACCGCCGGAGAATCGAGTAGGTCGGCCACAAATATCATGCTCATGGCGGGAAAATGGCGACCGAAATGGGTTTTCCAGATTCCGCCCAATTTTTTGCGTGCCTTTACATAAGCCGGTTTATCCTTGCAAAAACAGGTCATGCGACAAACGTCTTCCGGTCTGCCGCCCGCTTCGGCGACGATGGCGAGAATGTTTATGAGGGCCTGTTCGAACTGGGGCGCCAACTCGGCGCTGTGGAAAACCTGGTTTGCATCCCAGCCCACTTGGCCCGCCATGAAGAGCGTTCGCCCGCGAGCAGCAAGAATTCCATTGGAATAGCCGACCGGAAGGGCCCAGTCTTTGGGTGCAATTGTTAGGTGTTCCGCCCCATTCATGTTTTTTCTTCCCCCCCTGCCGACGGTTGCTTTTTTTCCGCTTTTTACCGCCGCAAGCTTGCTTGACAATTAAATCGGTATTGTGGTACTGATTTACATAATAAAGCTTGTTTGCGGCTCCAGTCAATGGTTTAAGCCGAATTGCTCCAAACAAATTGGAGTGTCGTTGGGGGCGAAATTGAGCAAGCCGATTAGGGGACCTGGAGGAGAACTATATAAAATGACTGTTTCCGCATATCGCTGGATGATGACCGAGGCTGGCGCGCCGATGGAAAAGCAAAGCTTCGACGCTGCGCCTGGAGAGGGTGAAGTGGTGGTTGAAATCGCCGGTTGCGGCGTCTGCCATACTGACCTCGGTTTTTATTATGACGGCGTGCGCACAAATTCAGAATTGCCCTTAACGCTGGGCCACGAAATTAGTGGTCGGGTTATCGAGGCCGGAGCGGGCGCTGAGGCCTGGAAGGGTAAGGCCGTGATCATTCCGGCCGTTATGCCTTGTGGTGAATGCGATCTTTGCAAGCGCGGCAAGGGCACCATCTGCCGTTCTCAAAAAATGCCGGGTAACGATATTCAGGGCGGCTTTGGCTCCCATATCGTCGTGCCGTCGCGTGGCCTTTGCGAGGTCGATGAGGGCCGACTTGCCAAGGCGGGTATGGAGCTGGCCGATGTCTCGGTTGTCGCCGATGCGGTGACGACGCCCTATCAGGCAGTGCTCCAAGCTGAGGTGAAGCCGGGTTTCCTTGCTGTGGTGATCGGCGTCGGTGGTGTCGGTGGTTACTGTGTTCAGATGGCCAAGGCCTTCGGTGCGACGGTTGTTGCTATCGACATTGACCAGGGCAAGCTGGATGCCATTTCGGAATATGGCGCGGCGAAAACCTTCAATTCCAAAGAAATCGGCGGCCGTGATCTGAAGAAGGCTATTTCGGCTTTTGCCAAGGAGCAGGGGCTGCCAACGACTGAGTGGTTTATTTTCGAGTGTTCCGGCTCAGCGCCGGGCCAGGAAACGGCCTTCAATCTGCTGGTTCATGGCGCCACCCTTAGCGTGGTCGGCTTTACCATGGCCAAGCTTGAGTTGCGGCTCTCCAACCTGATGGCTTTCCATGCGAAGGCCATGGGCAACTGGGGCTGCCTGCCCGAGCATTATCCGGGCGCTCTGGATCTCGTCCTTGAAGGCAAGGTTCAGGTCAAACCCTTCGTCGAGCAGAAACCGCTCGATGAAATCAACGCCGTCTTCGAGGCGGTGCACTCCCATCAAATGAGCCGCCGCGCCATTCTGGTGCCGGGGGCATAACCAAAATCATCAATAACGATTTTAATCCGACTAGGGGATGAGGAATTTTAGACATGGCGAACACTGACGACATCATCAACAAGACGAAACCCGAAAGCCTGATCGATCACAATTTGGTGACCTTCGAGGGTGAAAAAATGGCGGATGGTATGCTGCTTTACGAAAAGCGCCCCGCTAAGCGTCTGGATGGGAGCGTTGCCGAAGGTCTCTACAACGTCTGGATCACCTTCAACAATCCGAAGCAATACAACAGCTACACCACCGATATGGTCAAAGCGACCATTCTTGCTTTCCGTCGCGCTTCAGCCGACCGTGAAGTCAATGCCGTGGTCTTTACCGCAGCCGGCGACAAAGCGTTCTGTTCCGGTGGCAACACCAAAGAATACGCTGAATACTATGCCGGTAATCCGCAGGAATACCGGCAGTACATGCGTCTGTTCAACGACATGGTCAGCGCTATCCTGGCTTGCGATAAGCCTGTGGTCTGCCGGGTCAACGGCATGCGTATCGGCGGTGGCCAGGAAATCGGTATGGCTTGCGATTTCTCCATTACCCAGGATCTGGCCAACTTCGGCCAGGCCGGTCCTAAGCATGGATCGGCGGCCGTCGGTGGTTCGACGGACTTCCTTCCCGTCATGATTGGTGCTGCCCAGGCAATGGTTTCCGGCACCCTTTGCGAACCGTTCTCGGCGCACAAGGCTTACCGTCTTGGCGTCTGCACCGAAATCGTTCCGGCGCTCAAGATCAACGGTGAGTTCGTTACCAACCCGACGGTTGTTACCGACCAGTATCTCGATGAATTTGGCCGTATTGTTCATGGTGATTTTAAGTCCGGAGCCGATTTCAAAGCGGGCCGTGAGTTGATGAAGACGGGCGAAGTCGACCTTTCCCTACTTGATGAAGCGGTGGAAGGTATGTGCGCCAAACTGATCGAAACATTCCCCGAGTGCATGACCAAGAGCCTGGAAGAGTTGCGTAAGCCCAAGCTGGAAGCCTGGAACCGCAACAAGGAACAGAACCGTTCTTGGCTGGCGCTCAACATGATGAACGAAGCCCGCACCGGCTTCCGCGCCTTTAATGAAGGTAACAAGGAAACCGGTCGCGAAATCGATTTCGTCAAGCTGCGTCAGGCTCTGGCCGTGGGTACGCCCTGGACCGAAGATTTGATCGATAGCCTGATGCCGGGTGCGAAAGGCTAAGAGCGATGTCTGACTCACCTCTCAAAATATGGACCGACCGCAATGGAGCTTTGCTCCATCTGCGGCTATCCCGGCCCAAGGCCAATATCATCGACGCGGAAATGATCGCCGCGCTTGATGCGGCCTTTGCCGAATATGAAGGCGATACCAATTTGCGTGGTGTGCTGCTCGACCATGAAGGCCCCCATTTCAGTTTCGGGGCCAGCGTCGAAGAGCATTTGCCAGATCAATGCGACGCCATGCTCAAGGGCCTACACTCGCTGATCAAACGGATGCTTAAATTCCCTGTTCCCATTCTGGTCTCCCTGCGCGGCCAGTGTTTGGGCGGCGGGTTGGAGGTCGCTGCGGCGGGCTCCATGCTGTTTGCCGGCGCCGATGCGGTGGTCGGCCAACCGGAAATCAAAGTAGGGGTTTTTGCCCCGGCTGCGTCCTGTCTTCTGCCGGAACGGGTTGGACAGGCGGCGGCCGAGGACCTCTTGTTCTCCGGACGCCCGGTCAAGGCCGAAGAAGCTCTCGCCATGGGGCTGGTCGACCGGGTGGCCGGAGATCCGGAGGGCGACGCACTGTCTTACTTCGATAAAAACCTCGCACCGCAAAGTGCGAGTGTCCTGCGCTTCGCCGTTGAGGCGGCCCGTGGCGAATATATCGATCGGGTTTGCGCCAAACTGGACCGGGTCGAGGCCTTGTACCTCAAAGGCCTGATGTCCACCCATGATGCTGTAGAGGGGTTGAACGCCTTCCTTGAGAAGCGCTCCGCCAACTGGGAGAACCGTTAATCATGTACGAGAAAACCGTCCAAGGAATCGTCGATTATTGCCAAGGCATTTTCGAGGATATCGACTTCACCAAGGCCCGCGAGTGGAAAGAGGCCGAGCCAGGGCGCAAAGTCATCGGCTACATGCCGGTCTATGTGCCGCGCGAAATCATCCACGCGGCAGGGTTCCTGCCCCTTGGTGTTCTCGGCGGCGGCGCCGATATGGAAGTGATCCACGGCGATGCTTATTACCAGAGCTATATCTGCCGTATTCCGCGCTCGACCATCGAATTGGCGATCACCAAGCGTCTCGATTTCGTCGACGGTATGATGTTCCCCTCCATCTGCGACGTGATCCGGAACCTTTCTGGTATCTGGCAGTTGATGTATGAGGACAAGAAGTTCGTTAAATACTTCGATGTCCCCCAAAACTACAAAGACAATGTAGGCGGCGACTTCTACTACAATGAACTGGAAGAGCTGAAGCACAACCTAGAGGAAATGGCGTGTCGCAAGATCACCGATGAAGATTTGGCCAATTCCATCGAGGTCTATAACGAAAACCGCCGTTGGGTGAATAAGGTCTACGACTTCCGTGCGGACACACCCTGGAGAGCCCCGTCCTTCGAAGTCTATCTGTTGATGCGGGCCGGTATGGTCTTGCCGCCGGAAGAGCATACCCAGCTGATGAAGGATTATCTGGAAGCCGCCGAGAAGGAAAACCGTCCGATGCGCGACAACTGCCGCATCATCATGAACGGCTCCTTCTGTGAGCAGCCTCCGCTCAATCTCATCAAGTCGGTGGAGATGTCCGGCTGCTATATCGTCGATGACGATTTCATGCTCGTCACCCGTTGGCTGCTTGAAGATGTTTCGACCGAGGGCAACCCCATGAGGAACCTAACCGACGCCTTCATCCATCATTCGGCGGATACGGCTGCGAAGTACGAGCCCAATGGCGAGATCAAGGGCCAGTGGTTGGTCGATGCCGTTCAGAAACGCGGTGCCGAAGGCGTGATTTTCGCCGCTCCCAGCTTCTGTGATCCGGCGCTGCTGGACCGTCCCATGCTGGCGGGTAAGTTGGGTCGAACCGGCATTCCCTACATTTCGTTCAAGTATGCGGAAAACTCGGGACAGATGCAGCCCATCCGTGAGCAATCCGGCACCTTCGCCGATACCATTAAACTGTGGAGCGCGGCCTAGTTCCGGCGACGCCGAGCTAGAGCCAATCCCCCTATTAAGTGGAGCGCAACATGAGCCAAGACGTACAAAAAACTCCTTCGCAAGTTAAGCAGAAGGAAATGATTTCGGCGAACTACGACAAAATCACCAGCGGTGAATACAAGGTGTCGTCCACCTTTGTTCCGGGCAACCTGAACGAGCTGTTGATGTGTTTTGACATCGCCAACAACCTGCCTGAGATCAACGCCATTCAAAACGGGATGCGCAAAAAATCCGGCGGCATGATTATGGAAGCCGAGCGTAGCGGACATTCGGAAGACGTTTGCACCTACGTGAAAGCCGATATCGGTCAGATGGCCAAAGGCAACATCGCCCCGAACGGCAAGCCTTTCCCCAATCCCGACGTGCTGCTGCTGAGCTATACGGGCTGCTTTACCTTTATGAAGTGGTTTGAGCTTCTGCGTGAAGAGTACAAATGTCCGACGGTCATGCTTCAGGTGCCTTACGATTCGGCTGGTGGCCCGACCAAGAACATGCGCGACTATATCGTCAAGCAGCTTAAAGAAGACGTCATTCCGACCCTTGAGCAGGTTAGCGGCATCAAATTCGATATCGATCGTTTGCGCGAATACCTCAAGGCTTCCGCCAAGGCCGAAGACGATATGGTCTGGATGCTTGAACAGTCCAAGCGTAAGCCGTCGCCCATCGACTGCTACTTCGGTGGTGTCTACTATATGGGTCCGATCTTCACCGCTTTCCGCGGCACAGAAGATGCGGTCGAGTACTACAAACTGCTTCGTGCCGAGATCGAAGAGCGCATTGAAAAAGGCCTGGGCGCGGCGACGCCGGAAGGCGATATGGCGGAAGAAAAATACCGTCTCGTTGTCGAGGGGCCGCCTAACTGGACCTCGTTCCGCGACTTTTGGAAGATGTTCTACGAAGAAGGTGCGGTCGTTGTCGCTAGCTCCTACACCAAAGTGGGCGGCGTTTACGACTACGACGGCTTCCGGCACGACCCGGACAACCCGCTAGAAAGCTTGGCCGACTACTGCCTCGGCGTTTACACCAACCGTAACTTGCCAACCCGTGTGGACATGCTGGCTCGCAATGTCGAGGAGTATGACGCAGATGGCCTGCTGATTAACTCGATCAAAAGCTGTAACAGCTTCGCCGCCGGTCAGTTGATGATGATGCGGGAAGTGGAAAAACGCACCGGCAAACCGGGCGCTTTCATTGAAACCGACCTGGTCGACCCGCGTTACTTCTCGGCGGCCAACGTTAAGAACCGTCTGGAGAGCTACTTCCAGATGATCGACCAGAAACGCCGGGGTGGCGGTTCCGCCCCCGCAGCGGCTTAATCCCGGGAGAAACACCAGATGCGTACTTTTATTGGAATTGACCTCGGGTCGACCACCACCAAGGCGGTCCTGATGGACGAGAATCAGCGAATTCTTGGCCGGGGTATCACCAACTCGCGGTCCAACTACGATGTGGCCGCCGAAGTGACCAAACAGGAAGCCAAAATCGGTGCGCGCTTCAACCTGTTCCACAGCGAACTGGGCGAAGCGGGCGACAACCTGCTCGAAGATTTGGAGCGGAATTTCCGTATGGAGCAGTTCCTTACCGAACTGGGCCATCTGCGCGGAAGCTGTATGAAGTTCCTTGATCACCCGCGCTTTGTCGATATGAAAAAAGCGCTGGGCGAAGCCATTGAGGTGGTTTTGCAGCGTATCGAAAAAGAAGCGCTGGAAATCTATGCGCCGGGCGCCGATCGTAAGTCCGACTTCTTTAAAGATATCGCCGGTTCGCGCTTCATGAATATCGGTGAAGAAGTCGCTAAGGAAGCTGATGTCGGTTTTGACCATATGTTGAACATCTACGACAAAGCGATTATCGACATCGAGAATATCGTACCCGATGACGATATGGTTTCTCAGCAGCTCAAGTCCGGCCTGCACCGTGCGGTTCAGGAAGTTGAAGGGCTGGAAATTTCGGAAGACGTCGCTGCTGCAGCGCTCGAAAGAGTGTTGGCGATCGAGATGGAAGAAACCTACGTGGTCGGCACCGGTTATGGCCGGGTCCGCCTGCCTTTCCCCAAAGAGCATATTCGCTCCGAGATTCTGTGCCACGGTTTGGGCGCTCATATGATGTTCCCCAACACCCGCACCGTGCTCGATATCGGCGGCCAAGATACCAAGGGCATTCAGGTCGATAAGGACGGGATTGTCGAGAACTTCCAAATGAACGACCGTTGCGCCGCCGGTTGCGGCCGCTACCTCGGCTACATCGCGGATGAGATGAATATTGGTCTGCACGAATTAGGGCCGATTGCGGAGAAAGCTTCCAAGGCGACCCGCATTAACTCCACCTGCACCGTGTTCGCGGGTGCCGAGTTGCGTGATCGTTTGGCGCTTGGCGAAAAGCGTGAGGACATTTTGGCCGGTCTCCACCGGGCGATTATCCTGCGCGCCATGTCGATTATTTCCCGCGCTGGCGGCATCACCGATCAGTTCACCTTCACCGGCGGCGTCGCCAAGAACAACGCAGCGGTCAAGGAGTTGAAAAAACTGGTCAAGGAAAACTACGGCGACGTGACCATCAACATCAGCGCCGAGTCCATTTACACTGGCGCGCTTGGCGGCGCGACCTTCGCCCAGCGTGCGGCAGCTTAAGGAGGGCTGATAACATGACTGTATCCATTGGTATCGACGTCGGATCCGGCGTGATTAAAACCGCCCTCTTCAAGGTCGAAGACGGCAAAGACGAATGGCTGGCCCGTTACGACGTACGGATTCGTCAGCGCGACCCGTTCCAACTGGTTGAAGAGGCCGTCCAGTACGTGCTCGATAAGGCTGGTATGACCCTTGACGATATCGACTACATTGCCACGACGGGCGAGGGCGAAAATGTCCAGATGGCGACGGGTCATTTCTACTCCATGACCACCCATGCCCGTGGTGCGATCTACCTCAATAAAGACGCCCGTGCGGTGCTCGATATCGGCGCGCTCAACGGCCGGGCGATTACCGTCGATGAGCAGGGCAAGGTCTTAAACTATAAAATGACCAGCCAGTGCGCTTCCGGTTCGGGACAGTTCCTTGAGAACATCGCCCGCTATCTCGGCATCGCGCAAGACGAAATCGGTGAGCTTTCGCAGCAGTCCGAGGACCCGGAAAAGGTCTCCGGCATCTGTGCGGTGCTGGCCGAAACCGACGTCATCAACATGGTGTCGCGCAACATTTCACCGTCCGACATTCTGCGTGGTATTCACGAATCCATGGCAGGTCGTTTGGTCAAGCTTTTGAAGGCGATCAAGGCGACCGATGGGGTGGTGATGATGACCGGTGGTTTGGCGCTCGATTCGGGCTTGGTAAAAGCCATGCAGGATGGTATGGATGCACAGAAGATGACCACAACTATCGCCTGGCACCCGGATTCACTTTACGCGGGGGCCATCGGTGCGGCATTGTGGGGCGCATTCAGATACGAGAAGCTCGAAGCGATGGGACAGTTGCCCAAGGCTTCGTAAAAAAAGACAAAGCACCAGGAGACCGACTATGGCTTTGATGATCACCGACGATTGCACCAATTGCGACGCTTGCGTGCCGGTTTGTCCGAACGAAGCGATCACGGAAGGCGACGTCATTTACGAAATTGATCCCGACCGTTGCACCGAGTGCGTGGGTGCTGAAGACGAGCCGCAGTGCGTGCTGGTTTGCCCCGCCGACTGCATTCCGAACGATCCGGATCACGAAGAAACCAAAGAGCAGCTCATGGCTAAATACGAGGCCCTGCACGCTTAAGCACCTATTGGTTTCTAACGAATACGAAAAACCCGGCGGATTGTTCGCCGGGTTTTTCATTGGGAAAAAGACTTTTAAGTAGAAAGGCCCCCGCTTTCGTCCTGTTCCCATAAGGGGTGTTTGTCATTTTGCACCGATTCTATGAAAACGCCGATTTCGCTATCCGATTTGCAGATGTGCTCTATCAGCCATTTGCTGAGAAGTCTGCGTAACTCGGCAAGGGTTTCAGCGGTTTGCTGATTGAACCATTTACCGGCCATCTTTTCCACTTTCAGGATAAACAGTCGATGCTGTTCGCGATGTTCGGTGAGGGCAGGGTAGTTAATCGATTCCATGAGTGCCTCTTCGCGGGCGAAGTGGTATTGCGTGTAGCGGATGAGATCGAGAATGATGTCGTTGATCTCAGCTTTGGGGAGGGATTTATGTGTCGTCTTATTGAGGAGCTGAATAAGCTTCTGATGGTCTTTGTCGATGCGGTCCTGCCCGACACTGAACGAGTCGTCCCAAATAATAATTTCCTCATTAGACGCTAAGGGGAGTTCAAACCAGAAGGTGCTGCCTTGTCCAGCGATGCTTTCTACCCCGATTCTGCCTCCCAGGCGATTAATGAGAAGTTTGGAGACTGTCAGGCCGATACCGGTGCCTTCCTGGCTTACCATCGGGGTGCCTTCATGTCGCTGGAACATGTTGAATACATCCCCAAGTTTTTCGTAGGGAATGCCGACACCCGAATCGATCACGGAAATTCTTAGGAATTCGCTGGGCGTTTCATTTAGCTCCATGCGGATGGCGCCGCCTTGATTGTTGTATTTTACGGCGTTTGAGAGAAGATTGATCAGTACTTGCTTGAACCGCACTCTATCCGTACGAATTTGCACGGACTGATCATTTAGGTCCGGTATCTCCCAGCGGATCTCTTTTTCCTGCCCCAACGGTTGAATTAGTGAGAGACAGTCGTGAATGACTGGTCCGGCATTGATTTCGTCAATGGTGAAGTCGATCCGGTCGGCTTCAATGCGTGCTAAATCGAGTATGTCGTTGACCAGTTCAAGGAGATGCTGCCCGCCTTCGACAATATGGCCGATGCTTTCGTCTTGCCGTTTTGACAACGGGTGCTTGCGGTCGATTTTTATAAGTTGGGCGAATCCGAGGATTGCGTTTAGAGGGGTGCGTAACTCGTGGCTCATGCTGGCCAGAAAATCGGATTTCGCCTTATTGGCTTTTTCGGCGGATTTCAGCGCTTCGTTGAGGTTTTCGTTGAGGATGCTCAGCTCTTTCGTTCTTGCTTCAATCGCCGTCTCCATTTCTTCCAACTCAATATTTTGGAGGCTGCGAAGCCAGAGAATCATCATGACGGCAAGGGTGGAGGCGAGGACCATACGCGGTCCCTGAATGACGATACCGAAAAGCCGGGTGAAATTTTCTTCGTTGATAAAGGACGCTGGTGCAAAATCCAGTTGCGGTCCCAAGAAGGTGCTGAAGCCGTACAGAATTGTTGCGCCGCCGGCAATATAAAGGGCTGCTTTGAAGTGCCAAGATTGTAGCTTGATTGTTTTAGTAAAGGCACGAGCGTGAGGGAATGTCAGCGCGGTTTTTGAGCCGACAGCAATTAGTCCCAGCCCGGTAAGGAAAGCGCCGGGAGCGCCGAGAGTCCAACGTGAGATAAAGTCTGCCCCGTCGAAAGACCAGGCTCCCTGAAGGCTTCCCAGATATGCCCCGCCCCAAAGTAGGCTACATGCAATGATGGGAAGCGTGAAAATGCGGTTTGTTCGTTGGTGGTGGGGAACGATGAAGCAGTAGCCAGAGAGCAATAATACGAGAAAAGAAAAGCCGCCGAAAAACGATATCAGGGGAACATGGGTGGGGATGATTTCCGGCAAAACCGAAAGCTTAGCCATAATCAGCCATTCATTGATTGCATGAAGGAGGCCGAAAAGGCCGAATAGCCGCAGGGGAAGACGTAAGGCGCTTAGGCTGATCGGTACATCCCGGATCAACAGAACGAGGCCCAATATGAAAAAAGAAAGGCCATAAAAAAAATATAAAGCCGTCAACTCAGCTACCCATCAATAAATTTATACTATCCAATCCTCGTTAACAGCAAAGATGTTTCCCTCAGTATTTGATTTTTATTTCCAATAGGATAGGGGGATGGTCGGAGTTTTCCAAGACTTTATGGCGAGGCTAAAAAGTGAAAAGGCGCGGATGCAGGGTTCATCCACGCCTTTTCGGTCTTCAGGGAGGGTCTTTTCTTCTTATTTAGAGTTCCTTGGCAAGGACAAGGCGTTGTGAGGGCGCAAAACCACAATCACCAAGGAATTTGAGCAAGGCAAAGTTCTTCCAACTGGCTTGGGTCCGAATGGTATCCACACGCAGAGTGGACAGATTGGCCAAAAGTTGGGAGAGCAGAGCGTGACCGATGCCGTCGTTGGCATATGCCGGGTGGACACCGATGGTGTCCATAACGGCCGCAGGTTCAGCGCGACCAAATTCACCGTAATCGACGCGTGCCATGACGTAGCCGACAACAGCGCCGTCCATTTCGGCAATTTGGGAGACCCGGACACCCGTTTCACCCATTACTTCGGCCATTTTACTTTGATAGTAGGCGCTACGGTCCTGGCTGGTTAGCTTTCCGTCGATGCGGGTAACGGAAGCCAGGTCATCTTCGGTCATTGAGCGGACCAGCACGCGGTCGCGTGAGAGGGCGGCAAAGTCGTCGCCGTTGGCGTCGCTATGATCTTCCCAGCCTGCATCGACCGGGCGGTCATTGTCGATCTCAACCTCTTCTTCCAATGCCGAACAGTCACGTTCAATAATGGTGCGTGGCGATAAGGAGAAACCCATAGCGGAAAAATAGCCGACAAGATCTCCGTCGGTCCATTCAACCTGGGTACGCAGGTTGGAAATTCCGGCCTTTTTTAGGCGGGTTTCCAGACCGTCTTGGAGACCTTTTCCGACGCCTTTTCCCTGGGCAGCCGGATCGACCCCCGCAATATCGATGATGGCGACCCGCTGGGTGCCGCCGAATTCACCTTGTTGAACCCGGGAGAAGATGAAGCCGACTAACTTATCGCCATCCATGGCTGCGCAGGTGAAAAAATCATCCGGTTTTGCCTGTGCCGCAGCAAGGCGTTTTTCAAAAAAGCCCTGGCGTGAGCGTCCGCCGACGGTGGCGTCAATTTCAACGACCCGGCCCAGATCTTCGGGCTTTAGGGACCGGTAGGATATATTCGACATTCTTTGTTCCCCCCTGATTAAAAACGGCTGTCTGTCGTATGGTGTCCGACAAATGGCGGTCCTGCAAGAAAAGCTCTTTAGTTCCTGTTCGTTAAACCCATTTCCCCCTAGGCCGCTCAGCCTTCCTTGACAGGCGGCGGGTGAGAGAATAGGCTTAAAGTAATAAATCGGTACCATAATACCAGTTAATTGATTGGTCAAGGGTTGAAAGGGTGGATAATGACGATTTCGGGTTTTGATTTCGGCGGTAAGGTTGCCGTTGTGACAGGCGGCGTTCAGGGAATTGGGCGGACGATTGCCGATGCCTTGGCCGCGGGTGGGGCGGAAGTGCATGTGTTCGATTGGGCCGAGCCCAATGGCCCGGCGGATGGATTGACCTTCCATAAAGTCGACGTTTCGGACTCAAGCAGTGTCGGGGCAGCCGTTGAGGCGATTGGCAAGCAGGTCACTTTGCTGGTCAATAACGCGGGGATAACCCGGGACAAGTCTATCGCCAAGATGACCGATGAAGACTGGAATGCCGTCATTGGCGTCAATCTGACCGGTGCTTTCAATACCATCCGCGCAATGGCTCCCGGTATGGGGGCCGAAGGTGGGGGGCGGATCGTCAACATCACGTCGATCAACGGTTTGCGCGGCAAGTTCGGTCAAGCCAACTATACCGCGGCTAAAGGTGGAATGATCACCCTAACTAAAACGGCGGCCCGCGAATTCGGACGCAAGGGCGTTACGTCAAACGCCGTTGCGCCGGGCATGGTGTTGACCGAAATGGCAAAGCAGTTACCCCAGCAGTATCTGGACAAGGCGCTGGACGAAACCGTTATGAACGAACTGGCTCTGCCGGAAGATATCGCCAACGCCGTACTGTTCCTGCTCTCTGATGGCGCGCGGATGATCACCGGTGAAGTCATCCGCGTCGATGCAGGGCAGTATATTTAGGATATGGAGCTGTTTCTAATCCTGGAACTGTTCTCTTAAAATCCGTTCCTCGAGATTGTGCTCGGGGTCAAAAAGCAAGACCGGTCCGGTAGACCGGTCTTCTTTGATTGTGACGCGGTGGACGTTTTGGACTTCGGTGAAGTCGGCAGTTGCTCGGACGGGACGTTTGTCGATGTTGATGCACTCGAAAGCCACCTGGGCCTTGTGCGGCAGGATGGCGCCGCGCCATCTGCGCGGCCGGTAGGCGCTAATGGCGGTTAGCCCTAGCACTTTTGAGCCAAGTGGCAGGATGGGGCCGTAGGCCGAGGTGTTATAGGCGGTGCTGCCCGCTGGGGTGCAGACCAAAACGCCATCGCAAACCAGTGTTTCAAGGCGTTGTTTGCCGTCGATTATGATTCTGATATGAGCCGTTTGTCCGGTTTCCCGGAACAAGGAGACCTCGTTGATGGCGAGGTGTTCATGCCGTTCGCCGTCTGCTGTTTCGGCGATCATTCGTAGCGGGTGAAGGCGAAAATCCTGAGCCTGCTCAAGCCGTTCAATGAGATCTTTATCATTGTAGGCGTTCATCAGGAAACCGACCGACCCCCGGTTCATCCCATAGATCGGCCGTTCGCCCATATGGGCATGGGCGGTGCGCAGCATGAAGCCGTCGCCGCCAAGGGCGACGATGATATCGGCTTCCTCGGGCGGCGTGTTGCCATACTTATGGGCCAGCGCACGCAAGGCTTGGCGTGCTTCGTCGTGATGGGCCGCCACGAAGGCAATTTTCTTATCCGCCATGGGCTGGAACGTTCCCGGTTGCCGTTGGTCCTGCAAGTATACTCAAGTCATGAAGACTTTCCACAACAACCCGCGAATCGGCTGAAAACCTGCTTGAGTTGCAGTTGTGTAGTCTTTCCTGCATACTGGTCGGTATGAAAAGGAAGCGCAACCCAGCCGAAACCCGACAACGCATCTTGGAGGCCGCCTTCGAGGCCGTTCACCGGCATGGATTTCAGTCTGTCGGTCTCAACGATATCCTGAAAGCCGCCGGGGTCACCAAAGGGGCTATGTATCATCATTTCCCTAACAAGATGGCGTTAGGCTACGTCATAGCCGATGAAATGCTGACGGCCTATGTGGACCAGTGGTGGTTAGCGCCGTTTGAAGGCGGAAACGACCCAGTGCCTGTGTTGAAGGAAATGATCGAGTCGCGGTTGCGCAATCTATCTCGTGAAATGATTGGTTTGGGCTGCCCGCTTAACAATTTAGCGCAGGAGATGTCGGCGGTCGATGAAGGGTTTCGTCAGCGTATTGAAAGTATCTATCGCTACTGGCGCAAAGGATTGGCCAAAGCTTTACGGGCCGGTCAGCAATATGGCACCGTTCGGGGCGAAGTGGATACGGAGCGTACGGCGACAGTCCTCGTCGCTGCTATCGAAGGGGCCATGGGATTAGGCAAAGCGACCCAGGACCGAGAATTGATCGCCGATTGCGTTAAAGCGCTGTTGGCCCAGATCGATAGGCTGAAGCCTTAGGGCCGCGGCGGCTCAACCACCATCAACGATAAGGCTGTGTAGACTATAAGAGCCGCCTCTGTTGATTAGACTGACGCCGTCGAAGGCTTGGCGGAACCCTGTGTCCGTTGCCTTGAAAAGGGCGTTGCCATCCAGTGAAACGGTCATTGTCCCGGTTTGGCTGCGCACCCAGCCCAAGCTGTGCTTTTTTCCATCGTTAATGGCCAGACTTGCATCACTACGGGCCAGGGTGACTGCCCCGCGGCTGGAAATTCTCAAAAGTTCAATGCCGCGCCCGGGAATGGCATAGAGCCAATATCCAGCTTGGCGTTGGGCTCCTTGGTAAAGGCCGAAGATGACGCCGCCACTCCCCCCCGTGCCGGTCAGCGAAGCGTTGAACGAAAAGGCGTTGTTGATCGACGTGGTCAGAAAAATTTCCGCCGGGCCCTCCGGTTGGGCCGGTTCGGGAGCCGCTTGCTGGTTGCCGCCTCCCGATCCCTGGTTAAGCATTTGACCCAGGAGGGCTATGGCAATATCGCGGTTTTTAAGTTTGCGTGGTTGTTCCTGTTGCGCGGTTTGAGCGTTGACGGCGCTCTTAAGACCATCAAAGCCGACCGAAAACGAACCGCTAGCGACGGTCCAGGTTGGGTTTCTTGCGTAGTCGCCATCCCGGAAATGTTCCTCTATCAGACGGCTGCTCCAGGGGTTGTCGTAGCGGCCTGCCAAGGCGCGAAGGTCGTCGAGAAAACGTGGGTCGGCAGCGCGTGCCCGCTCGGCTTCGTCGATCAACTTACGCAATTCCGAAGCAAAATTTTTGGAGGTTTCTTGACCGCCCCATTGCTCATATCGTGAAGACTGCGCCCAAACAGATGATCCAAGGGTAAGGGAAAGGACGATAAATAAGCTTAGAAACGTGCCGCGCATGAGCGAATCTCCAAATCGAAACAGACCACTATTGACATAGTGCCACGAACTGCGCCGTAGCTAAAGGGGGGAAGAAAAACCAAACTTTTTATACGACAAGCCGTTGTCGCAACTCTTTGAAGTTGCGCGAATTTCACCTTAGAATCCGACCAGTTGGATTCTTTTAAGTCCAGTCGAAAACCCTGACCTTAGGATGGCCCAGTTCTCCGGCGGCAACTTTGCGTTTTTTTTGCGGGATTGCCTGTCCCTCGCCCAGCCAGCGGCGGGCTGGACCGACGTAATCTTCGGTCTGAACGAACTGGCGGGGAATGGTCAGAGCTTTCTTGATCCTGTCGTAAAGAGATGCCGATGTCAGCGGGCGAGCCAGAAACTCATGGATGCCTGAATCCCGCGCCTGTATAACCGTGTGCTTATTGGCGTTGGAAGTCAGCATGATAATCGGCACTTCAGGCTTTAGCGATTTATCGCTCCGGCGGATTTTCTTTGTTAGCTCGATTCCGCTCAGTGTACCCGGTAAGTCCATGTCGATGATGACTGCGCCAATCCGAACGGTGCGCAAGGTTTCCATGGCGGCCCGCGCGTCTTGCGCTTCTAAAACGTAGCGTATGCCTATGGATTCAAGAGTTGTGCGGGTTAGGGCTCTTGAATCCCGATTGCCGTCGACCACCAAATATATGGTCTCCGCGATACTTGTGTGGGCGGACATTCTATTCCTCCGTCACCCGGAATCCAGCCGGAAAGCGGTTCCGGCCCTGACTTGAAAAGGGAGAAAATCCCAAGCACATTCTGTAGAGAGATTCCCCTTCCCCTGCACTCCATATGGTAAGCTTTATTGGTTAATGAAGGGTAAGGACTCCGGTTGTGCAAAGCGAAAAAGACTCTACTGTAGTGGTTTTTTCTTGCTCGACGAAATCGATTGCTTGAGACTTCAACCATGGAGTTCTCACTCGAAACCGCAGGATTGGCAACGACCATCGGGTTGGGGGTCATTACCCTCACATTGGTCTATCTCTGGCTAACCGTCGTTCGTATCGAGGCCATTGCTTGGTGGGCCGTGGCTTTTGCCGCCCTAGCGGTCGATTATTCCATGATTATGCTGAAGCCGTTGCTGGAATTCGGAATTCTTATTCCGGCCTGGGAAGCAACCCATGCGACCTTTTTATGCTGTGTCACCATCGGTGTTTTCCGCTTCCTCGACCGGGCAGTCCCCTTCAAGCTCATTGTTCTGGCTTGGCTGATCAACGTCGGGTGGGGCGTGAATTCTGCCGTTCACGAGTTCTCTTTTGTCGTTCAGACCGTTCCGGCAACGATTGTTGCTGTGGGGTTGACGGCTTGGAGTTCGGTTCTTCTGTTGCGTCAACGGCCACAATTCGGCGAACCCGGATACCGGCTTGCTGGGTGGGCGTTCGCCGTATGGTCCTTCAATAGAGCCAATTTCCCCCTGCTTGCCTTCATGCCGTGGTTTGCGCCCTTCGGCTATGTAATCGCCGAGGCCGCGGCCCTGGCCATGGGGATCGGGTTGCTGGTTGCCGTGCTGGAACGGTTGCGCCGCCAAGCCCTTCACTCTGAGGAGGAGGCCCGGTTCAGCCGCAATCAGGTGATGGATGTTATGGAAGCGAGCCCGGTCGGGACCGTGGTGTCCCATCCCCAGACAGGGGAAATTCTGTTTGCCAACCGGACTTTCAGAAAGCTGGACCCCAATTGGAGCGATGAAAAACAACTGAACGATAGCCTGAAAATTATTGAGGGACCCTCTTGGCAGGAAATGGCCGAGCTGGTTTTGCCCAATGATGACAGTGGTCCCGGCGGCACTGAAGAGGCCCCAGCGCATGAGCTTTGGGCGTATGGCCGGGATGGGGAAAAACTTTGTCTCCTCAATGTGGTGCGGCCTATTTACTGGGCCAATAAATGGCGCATTCAAAACACCCTGATCGATATCACACGGCTGAAAATCGCAGAAGCAGCCTTGGCCGCTGCTCGCGACGAAGCCGAGGCGGCCAGCCATTCTAAAACTCGCTTTTTGGCCGCAGCCAGCCACGATCTCCGTCAGCCGTTGCAGGCGCTGATGATGTTCATTGACGCTTTCGACATGGAGGCTATGGATGCTGAAAACACTCGAATCAAGGAACGGGTTGAGAGTTCCCTGGAAGCCTTGAAGAGACTTCTCGATACCCTGCTCGATATCTCAAGGCTAGATGCGGGGTTGATTCTTGCTGATATGAGGCCAGTTGCCCTGCGCCCGATTATGGAGCGTTTGGCCGATGAATTGACGCCGATGGCCGAGGAAAAAGGGCTGGCGATTGGGGTCGTTACCACTGAACGGGCGGTGATGGCCGACCCGACCCTGTTGGAAACCTTGCTGCGCAACCTTATTACCAACGCCGTACGTTATACCGATGAGGGGCGTATTCTAATCGGTTGCCGCCATGGTGAGCAGACCGTCAAGGTCGGTGTTTGGGATACGGGGCAGGGGATAGAAGAGGCCGATCTCGGTAAAATTTTTGAAGATTTTCATCAAGTCGGTAATAGGGGGCGTGACCGACGGAAGGGGCTTGGCCTCGGCCTATCTATTGTTCGGCGAATGGCCGACCTCATGGGTATGGAGGTGACGGTGAGATCTGTACCGGGCAAAGGGTCTGCTTTTATCCTTGAAGCCGCCTCTGCCGCACCGCCGAAACATCGCGTGATCCCGTCGGAGCCTGCAGCCAAACCGGCGGTTCGTAAAAATGCGCTGATCATCTTAATTGAAGACGAACAGGATATTTTGGAGGCGATGAGCGACCGGTTGCGGAGCATGGGACACCGGGTTGAGGCATTTTGCGATGTTCCGGTATTTGAGCAGGATGGGTCGGTTAATCGAAACCTACCAGACCTGATTATTGCCGATTATCGGTTGAGCGAGGGGCGAACCGGCATTGCCGCCATCAAGACGGTGCGTGAGCATTTTTCTTCCCATATTCCTGCGGTCTTGCTAACCGGAGATACATCGCCTGAACAGTTAACGGAAATCCGCACCAGCGGTTTTCCGTTTCTCCATAAACCCGTTGCCGTTCCAGAATTGAAAAAAATGGTCGATGAAATGCTCGATGATGGGGAATTATCAACCGCCCCAGGCGGGCAAGAAATGCCCATTTTCAAATAGCCCTAACCCGGCTCTCTGTTAAGTCTTTGATTCTATTCTGCCAGGTTGCCCTGAAAAACGGTATGGGTTTTGCATTTCCTTGATTACGAAGACCTGTTGGAACGCATGACGGTTTGTTGTCTGCGCTCTTTTTGGGGGGGCGACATTGGGGAATGGGAAGAGTGCTGACCGGTTACCGGAAAGGATCTCGACCATGACTTTTGATTTGCGCCAAATGTTTGCCGCCTTCGTCGTCTTTTGTTTGACGCTTCTCTGCTCCCATCCCGCTTGGGCTCTTATGGAGAGCAAGCCCCCTATTGAGCAGGCTTATGTGAACATCAATCCCGATTTGACCGGTCTTTCGGAACGACTGGAAGACACCTCGGCTATTGGGTTCTTTGCCAAGCTTGATCTCAAGCACAGATTTGAGAAGCTGCTGGAGGATGTCGACAGATACCACCAAGGGCAGAGCGCCGACCTCGAAGGTCTGAAAACCCGCTTCAACGACATTTTAATTCGTACTCTGCGGTTAATTGAAAATGCCGATCCCGCTCTTTATCGGGAGCTCCTTAGCGCCCGAGAGGCCATCTGGCTTGCGTTGCGGAATGGTGAGTCGTTGAATGCGACGCCATGAACCGAATAGAGCTTTTCCGCTGCACTTTCATAATCGCTTAATTGGCATTGGCGCCTGAAAGTCCTAAAGTTTCCGGTCATTGGAAGTCTGACAGCAGAGGGCCGCCATGGATACCGCCAGCGACAAGCAAAAAACACCCCAAGAAAACCGGCCAACCAAGGCAAGAAGGCAAGGGCCTCACAAGAGCCATGCCCTGCTTCAGCATGATCGCGCCAAGCGCAAGGGTAAGGCGCCTTTGCCAGAAGGCTATCCCTATAAACAGCGGATGCGTCGGGCCCAGTATGAAGCCCAGAAGCAGGAGCTTCAGATCGAGCTGTTGAAGGTCCAGAACTGGGTTAAGGATACCGGCCAACGCGTCGTCATGTTGTTTGAGGGGCGTGATGCGGCGGGTAAGGGCGGCACCATCAAGCGTTTTATGGAGCACCTAAACCCTCGTGGAGCCCATGTCATAGCGCTTGAAAAGCCCACTGAAGCGGAAAAGGGGCAGTGGTATTTTCAGCGTTATATCAAGCATCTGCCGACCCGTGGTGAAATCGTTCTGTTCGACCGTTCTTGGTATAACCGGGCGGGGGTCGAGCGAGTGATGGGCTTCTGCTCTCCCACGGAATATCGCGAATTCATGCGCCAAGTGCCTGAGTTTGAGCGCATGCTGGTGCGCAGTGGTATTATTTTGATGAAATTCTGGTTCTCGGTTAGCCGCGAAGAACAGCTAAGGCGGTTCCAGTCTCGCCAGACTGACCCCCTGAAGCACTGGAAATTGAGCCCCATCGATGTGGATTCCCTGGACCGCTGGGACGACTATACCGAAGCCAAGGAGAATATGTTTTTCCATACCCATACGGCCGATGCGCCCTGGACCGTCATCCGCTCGGACGACAAAAAGCGGGCTCGTGTAAACTGTATTCGTTACATGCTGCAAAACCTTAATTACCCTGGCCGTGATCCGGAAATCGCCACGGCTCCCGATCCTAAACTGGTGGGAACGCCAGAACAGCTCTATGAAAACTTCCTCGATACCGGAGTGGGTTGGAACGACCAAGAATAGGGAAGAGGTCAGGGACTGCTTTCTTCCGGCATCACCTGCTTGTAGGCATGCCATGTGGCATGGCCGATTAGGGGAAGGGTGATGATGAGTCCCAGGCAGGCGGTCGCCAGCCCGAGGCCGGTAAACACCACGATCAAGCCCGCCCAGAGAACCATGGCCACTTTGTTGCGCCCCACGGCATAGGCGCTGGCGATCATTGAAGGGATAAGGATCGTTTTGCGGTCCAGCATCAAGGGCATGGCGAACCCGGCGGCGAAGAAAATCAAGGTTGCGAAAACCGCTCCCAAGGCCGTTATCGCGATGCCGAAATAGACGCCCTCCATAGAGAGGACGCGGGCGAAAATATCGCTCCATTCAGGCATGACGCCGGGGAAGCTGATGGCGAAAACGGTGAAAGACAGACGGATCCAGACCTGAAAGAGAAAGACCAGGGCAATGCCAAGCCCCATGATGCCCAGCGTATTGCGCCGGAAAGCCAACAATGCTTCTAGCAATGAAGCCGATTCTCCAGCCGCCGAACGACGGCTGATCTCATAAAACCCGATGCCGACAGCCGGGCCGACGAGCAGGAAGCCCGAAAGCCCCGGAAGAACCAGATAAGGCCAGCCCATGAAGTAAAAGCCGAAAGAAAGCGCAAAGCCAAAGATAACGAATAGGCCGGCATAGGTCATGCTAACGCTTGCGTTGGCTTTTAGGTCTTTCCAACCTTCGGCCAGCCAGCGCCAAACGTCATCGGTTGAAACATCAACCACCAGGGCCATTTCCCTGACCAGCAAATTGGGTTGAGCCGTGTGGTCGGGAGTCGAGTCATGCAGAGCTTGTTGCGACATTGGGGGCCTCCCCGTGGTTGTCGTCGATGCATCAAACATATGGGAAGCCTCAAAGGTGTTTGAAAGAGGCGATGTGTTTGACAACGGCGACGGATTGGCGATCATGCGGTCTTGGGCAGGAAAGTGTGATCGGTAGAAAATAAAATGACCCCAGGCATCAATGCAGCCAAAAAAGCCAAGATCGAGTACCGGGTTCACGAATACGATCATGACCCCTCCGCCGAGTCTTATGGTGGGGAAGCTGCTGAAAAGTTGGGGATTGCCGAAGACCGGGTATTTAAGACGCTGGTCGTCAGTTTCGGGGCGAAAGACCTCGCTGTCGCTGTCTTACCCGTATCGACCATGCTGAACCTGAAGCAGATGGCTAAGGCCTTGGGCGTCAAAAAAGCAGCCATGGCCGATGCCGCCGATGTGGAGAGGTCGACCGGTTATGTGTTGGGTGGTGTGAGCCCTTTGGGCCAAAAAAAGCGCCTTAAAACGGTGATCGACGCATCGGCAAGGGAATTTGAGACCATTCATGTCAGCGCCGGTCGTCGAGGCCTCGAAATCGAGCTCGCCCCCAATGAATTGGCGAAACTGACAAATGCCGTTTTTGCCGATATTGGACGATAGGTGTTGTCATCCATTTCGGTTCGTATCAAACTCAAAATAAATACCGATTTCGATGCGAGGGACTATGAGCGACGATTTCAAGGGAGTCTATCCGCACGGTTTTGAGGGCGTCGCCCAGGAACTCCGTCAGGAAGTCTTAGATGAAGCGAAGGATTTGGCCGACGAGTTGGATCTCCAACTCGATGAGTTTCGTCATGGTCGGCTAGAGCAGGACGAGCTTCTTTCCAAGGTCCTGCGGACGGCGATGAAGCTCCGCGTCCAGGCGGGGAACGTGGGTCTCCGATTGCTCGGTAATATCGCCCAGCGTCTGGAGGATTTTCTCGATAACTTAAAACAGCTTCCGCCTCGCGCGGTTGACGATCTTCAGGTCTTTGTCGATCGTTTGATGGATGTCTGCGAAGGGCGCTTGCCCATGGACAGCGATGCCTCAAAAGTGGTGCGCGACCTTCCCGCCAAGATCGGTTTCAGCGAATCAGACATCGAAGTGCGCAATATCGAAGTTATGCTGGTTATGCTGCACGGGACCGCCGCTCATTACGTCGAGCGCGAATTGCAGCAATGCGGCTATCGGGTCAATACGGTCTCGACCGTTTTGGATGCCTTCGCCCAGATCGTCCGCACCAAACCCGATCTAGTGATCATCTCTGCCGTCATGCCCGAGTTGGACGGCATAAATTTGGCGACGGGCTTGCTCGCCATGCCCGCTACCCGCAATATTCCCATCGCGCTGATCACCAGCCTGGAAGACAGCGACGAACACCTCCAATACCTGCCTGCAGGTACGCCGATCATCCATAAAGGTCCGTCATTCGGCGACGACCTGTTCAAAGCGCTGGATAATCTGTTTTTGATTTAGCCACTTCTGATCTGGGATCCATAAGGATGGGTGTTTTGGGGAGCGCCTTTGAGCTAGCTTGGTAAAATCCAAAGATGACAAACAAACAAAAAACAGGTTAATACGACAATCAGCCTTCCTCGCGCTTAATTGAAAATAATCAAACGGCAACGTTTTTCTGGATGATGAAACCGAGCTTAAGCCCGGGCAGATCATCACGGTGAAGGTTGATGAAGCCAACCACTGCGACCTGTTTGGCCGGTTGGTGTCGTAACCCCTCCAGTTCCCCCTAGAGCGTTTCCTTTCCCGACGCCCCATCAAATTCAGCCAAAAACGCCCGAAAAGACACCGAAAACCGCGGCTAAATGCACGAAAACCCCAAGGCGAAACCGGCTAAGCGATTGAAATAAAACAATAAGCGCCCAAAACAGGAAAAATCCTCACACTACACGACTCCCGGCATTTTTTGTTTCGATAATCGTCTTGGAAATTGTTTATTCCATATGTCAGCCGCCTTGTCCGGTCTGTGTAACAGCCACTTGCGGAGTTGGTCGAAGCCAATCCTGAA
>Ga0209475_10001289_pt1 | contig 32953 bp, 36 predicted proteins | sample tdDd471_FD_187128 | JGI IMG/M metagenome (GOLD analysis project Ga0209475, IMG submission 187128) | Marine sediment microbial communities from the Atlantic coast under amendment with organic carbon and nitrate - tdDd47.1 (SPAdes)... | ecosystem: Environmental > Aquatic > Marine > Coastal >... | reverse complement strand
ATATCCTCGATCGCTGGGAAGCGGCGCAGACGTAAGTAAGCCGTAGGGCGGGCTGAAGCCCGCCAACCAAACCTTAACAATGGCGGGCTGAAGCCCGCCCTACGCCAGCCGGGCGCCCAGCGGGCGCTCGCGCACCGGCAGGTGGACAATGGCGCTGAACGCCCCCACGCCGACGCCGATCCACCACACGACGGTGTAGTCGCCAAAGGCGTCGTACATCCGCCCGCCCAGCCAGACCCCCAGGAACCCGCCGATCTGGTGGCTGAGAAAGACGATGCCGTAAAGCGTGCCCATGTAGCGCAGCCCGTAGATATGCGCGACCAGCCCGCTGGTCAGCGGCACGGTCGCCAGCCACAACGCCCCCATCGTCACCGAAAAGATCAGCACCGAAGCCGGGGTGATCGGCGCCAGGATGAAGGCGGCGGCAACCACCGTGCGGCCGGCATAGATGCCCGCCAGCAGATATTTCCGGGAATAATACTTGCCCGCCCATCCGGCCATCAGCGTGCCGCCGATATTGGCCGCCCCGATCAGCGCGATGGACACCGCCCCCAGCGCCGAGGTGGTGGTGATGCCGATCCCGTGCAACAGGCTGCCGGGCTGGATCGGGCCGCACATCTCGGTCACGAAGGCGGGGAAATGCGCGGTGATGAAGGCCAGTTGATAACCGCAGCTGAAAAAGCCGAGGAAGATCAGCGTGTAGGAGGGATCGCGGAGCGCCTTGACCAGGATCGCCCCCATCGTTTCCTCCAGGTCCGCCCGGCTGGCGGGGGCCGGCACGCGCATCAGCGGCAGGGTCAGCACCAGCGAAAGGATCGCCACCGCGAAGACGAGGAAGGTGCTCTGCCAGCTCAGGAAACTCATCAGCCCTTCGGCCACCGGCGCGCCGACCATCTGGCCGAGGCTTCCGGCGGCGGTGGTGATCGCCAGCGCCATCGAGCGTTTCTCGTCCGAGGCGGCCCGCCCGACCACCGCCAGGATCACGCCGAAGCCGGTGCCGGCAATGCCGAAGCCCACCAGCCAGGCATAGAGCTGCATCTCCATCGGAGTGGTCGACCAGGCGGTCAGAACCATCCCCGCCGCATAGGTGAGCGCCCCCATCACGATGGCCCTGCGGTCGCCGATCTTTTCGGCGATGGCGCCGAAGATCGGCTGACCGATGCCCCAGGCCAGGTTCTGGATCGCGATGGCCATCGAGAACTCGGACCGGGCCCAGCCGAATTCCCCCGCCACGGGGAGCTGGAACACCCCGAAAGAGGCGCGGATCGCGAAACTGACCATGATGATGATGCAACCGACAACCAGAACCGGGGTCAGCGAGGCGGAAGGGCGGGTCATGGACAGGCTCCGTGGGCAGGGTGCGTCACACTTACGCAGGGGGGTGGGGGCGTCAAATCAGGAATTGATGGACGTTACGTCAGGAACATTGATGTATTCGCCCCCCATGTACCCTGCTTTTCAACCCCGCCGCCGCACGCTATGGCTGCGCCCATGGCCGATGTGATTTCCCTTTACAACGACCGGATCGCGCAGGGCATTCTGCACCACGATCCCGCGCAGGACGCTGTCCTGCCGGAGCTGGAGCGCATCCGCGCCGCCATCGCGCAACCGGCCAAGCGGGGCCTCTTCCGCAAACCGCCGCCGCCGCCAAAGGGGCTCTATCTTTGGGGCGGGGTCGGGCGCGGCAAGTCGATGCTGATGGATCTTTTCGTCGATGCGCTGGAGGGCGCGGCGGTGCGGCGGGTGCATTTCCACGCCTTCATGCAGGAAATCCACGGGGCGATGCACAAGGCGCGAAAGCAGGGGGTTGAGGACGCGCTTGCCCCCGCCGCGCAGGCGGTGATCAACAGCGTCAGGGTGCTGGCCTTTGACGAGATGCAGATCACCGACATCACCGACGCGATGATCGTGGGGCGCCTGTTCGAGGCGCTGTTCGAGGCCGGCGTGGTGGTAGTGACCACCTCGAACCGCGTCCCGGACGACCTTTACAAGGACGGGCTGAACCGGCAACTGTTCCTGCCCTTCATCCAGCTGATCAAGCAGCGGATGGAGGTGCGCGAACTGGCCAGTCCGAACGATTACCGCCAGAACCGGCTGGAGGGGGCGCCGGTCTATTTCACCCCGATCGGCCCCGAGGCGCGCGAGGCGATCCGCGCGGTCTGGACGGACTTCGCGGGCGGTCCCGGCGCCGAACTGGCACTGGAGGTCAAGGGCCGCCGCGTGGTGCTGCCCGAGTATCGCAACGGCATCGCGCGGGCGAGCTTTTACGACCTGTGCGGTCATTATCTCGGGCCGGCCGACTACCTCGCCATCGCCGGGGCGGTGCGGGTGCTGGTCCTCGAGGATGTCCCGCGCCTGTCGCGCAACAATTTCAACGAGGCCAAACGCTTCGTCACCCTGATCGACGCGCTTTACGAGGCCAGGGTGCGGCTGATCTGTTCGGCTGCTGCCGAGCCGGAAATGCTCTATGTCGAGGGCGAGGGCGTGTTCGAGTTCGAACGCACCGCCAGCCGCTTGCGCGAGATGCAGGGCAAGGACTGGGGCCAGGACGCAGGCTGATCCCCGATCCCGCGCCCGCTCTTTTTCTGGCCGACAAAACTCGGCCTTATGTATCAAACGCACCAAGAAACCGGAATCCCTGACCGCCGGTTTTCGCTATCCTGCACCCATGCAGGACAAGTCGATAGATGGCGCGCTTAGCAGAGAGGTGAAAAACGGTTTGGCTGACCATCGGAGGAGACTGACCATGGCGGTTTCCGACAACTCAAGGGGCGCTATCGCTCTGGCCACCGACGGAGCGCACGCCACATTGAAAGCGGTGGCTTTCATTGGCCCACTCAGAGACTGGATCCGGTTACCCCAGAACCGGAAGATCACATGCGCGGATTCCGACGTAGTACAGTACCGTCGGTGTCTATGGCGATACTTTGTCGATGGCATTCATGCCATTAACAACGCCGGGGAAGATCTACAGCGTCAGTTCGCTCGATCGCCAGATCAGCTTCTGGTCGAGCTTGGCCATCGCGATGACACAACGCAAGGCTCCGGTGTCAACGGTCTCAACAAGGCCGAGCTGGTCCATCGTCAGGGCCAGTGGCGCAACATGCAGGACCTGGAAATGGCCACCCTCGGATGGGTCGACTGGTTCAACATCCGGTGCCTGCTCGGGCCCATCGGAAACATACCGGCAGCTGAGGCTGAAGAGAACTTCTATGCGCAGCGCGACCTGCTCGTAAACCTCCGGCGGCGGCCGTCTGATCTCGGGATCGATCCGATGGTAAGTCCGGCCTTATGTCCAACTTTAATAACCGCCCTCAAATCGAAATTCTTTCAGCTGCCGATGGTGATCGCCGCCGGTATTGGTCAGATGATGATAAACTGCGCATTGTGGAGGAGAGCCTTATCGGCCACCGACAAGCAGCAGCCACAGCGCGGCGGCATGGCATTTGCCGGTCGCTCCTGACCACCTGGCGGCGGCAGTATCGAAACGGCGAGCTTGGGTCTTCTCGCCCGGTGTCGTTCTCGCCGGTGACCGTGGCAAAGGGAGCTCCCGCGTCGCAAGCAAATCCGGTTGATCCGTGTCCGCCTTCGGACTGTCAGGTTGAGATAGCCCTGCCGAATGGGCGCCGGCTCATCGTGCCGGTAGGTGTGGAGCCCGAAGCGCTTGCCCGGATTCTGGCAGTGGTGGATCGGCAATGATCGCGTTTCCGGCAGGCGTGAAGGTGTGGATTGCGGGCGGCGTCACCGACATGAGGCGGGGCATGAACACGCTGGCGCTGCAGGTGCAAGAAGGGCTCGGCCGCGATCCCCATGCGGGCGAGCTCTTTTGCTTTCGGGGCCGCAAGGGCGATCTGGTCAAGATCCTGTGGCATGATGGCGTGGGCATGTCGCTGTATCTGAAGCGCCTGGAGGCGGGCAAGTTCATCTGGCCGGTGAGCCGGTCCGGCGAGGCGGTGCAGATCTCTGCGGCACAGCTGGGCTACCTTCTGGAGGGGATCGACTGGCGCAATCCTCGCTGGACGCAACGTCCTGCAAAAGCTGGATAAACTGCTCCATCGGGCCTGTTTTTATTGGCACCCCTCGAGCCCGGATGATAGATATCCGCCATGTCGAATAACGCTTCCGAGCTTGCGAGATTACGCGCCGCCCTGGCAGCTGCGGAGGCCCGCGCAGAGGTTGCGGAAAGCGAACTGGCACAGACCCGTGCAGTCGTCTCCTGCTCGGAAGCGATGATCCAGGAACTCAAGCTTGAGATTGCCAAGCTGCGCCGCGACAAATACGGCATCTCGTCGGAACGGCGCGCCCGGTTGATCGATCAGCTGGAACTACAGCTTGAAGAACTGGAAACGACGGTCGCTGAGGATGCCCTGGCCGCCGAACAGGCGCCTGACAAGGCCACCACCACAGTGCGCGCCTTCACGCGCCGCCACCCTGTGCGCAAGCCGTTTCCTGATCACCTGCCGCGTGAGCGGGTTGTTGTCGAGGCACCTGCCGCCTGCACCTGCTGTGGTTCGGATCGGCTCGTGAAGATGGGCGAGGATATCACCGAGACCCTGGAGGTGATCCCGCGGCAGTGGAAGGTGATCCAAACCGTGCGCGAGAAGTTCACCTGCCGGGCTTGCGAAAAGATCAGTCAGCCACCGGCTCCGTTCCATGCGATCCCCCGTGGATGGGCCGGACCCAGCCTGATCGCCATGCTCGTCTTTGAGAAATATGGCCAGCACCAACCGCTCAACCGGCAGGCAGAGCGCTTTGCCCGTGAAGGCGTCGAATTGAGCTTGTCGACCCTGGCAGATCTGGTCGGGCATGCCACAGTCGCGTTGCAGCCCATCCATGCCCTGATCGAGACCCATGTGCTTGCCGCCCACCGCCTGCATGGCGACGACACGACCGTGCCGCTCCTCGCGCGGGGTGGTGCAAAAAAGGCCCGTCTCTGGACCTATGTCCGTGATGACCGGCCTTGGAATGGTGGCGCGCCACCGGCGGCGGTCTTCCGCTTCTCCCGTGATCGCGCGGCAACCAATCCCAATCAGCACTTGGCCGGATGGCAAGGCGTTCTGCAGGCCGACGCCTATGGCGGATACAACGATCTTTACCGCGCTGACCGTGATGCGGGCCCCGTGACCAGTGCGCTGTGCTGGGCACATGCGCGCCGGAAGTTCTTCGAGCTGGCCGACATCGCAGGGAATGTCCGCAAGGGCAAACCGGCCCATCAGATCTCGCCGGCCGCGCTGGAAGCGGTGAAACGGATTGACGCGATCTTCGACATCGAGCGCGAGATCAATGGGCTGGATGCTGATGCCCGGCTTGCCGCCCGTCAGGAACTCTCCCGTCCCCTGGTCGATAATCTCCATGACTGGCTGCAGGAAGAGCGCGCGAAACTGTCCAGGCACAACAAGGTGGCCAAGGCGATCAACTACATGTTCGAGAAAGAGGGCCGTTGGCGATCCTTCACAGCATTCCTCGATGACGGGCGCATCTGCCTGACCAACAACGCGGCCGAACGCGCCCTGCGCGGCGTGGCCCTGGGCCGGAAGTCGTGGCTCTTTGCCGGCTCCGAGCGCGGCGGTGAGCGGGCCGCCGCCATGTACACTCTCATCGTCACGGCAAAAATGAACGACATCGACCCCCAGGCGTGGCTGGCCGATGTCCTCGCCCAGCTGCCCGACATGCCCGTCTCGCGTGTGCCGGAACTTTTGCCCTGGAACTGGAAAGCCCGTGAGGGCGTTACCTCGGCGGCCGCGTGAACAACCCTTGAAACAGGGCCTTCGAGCACTGTAGCCCTTCGTCGGTCAGCACGACAGATTTGGTCCGGTTAACCGGGTCATGGATCAATCCCTTCCGATGCAATCGATCCAGTGCCGACCAGTCCATTCCCTTCCAGGCCCGACGCCCATCATGCAGCGTCAGCCAGAGCAGTCCCAGAACCGCGTCGTCTATCTTGTCCTCGTCGATCTCCATGAACAACGGGTATCACATCACAGTGCCAAAGGGACCGCGGTCTTCGCCGGAGCCTTACTTCACACGCCGGACCGCACTCTTTGGTGCAGCAGCAAGTGGGTTGGTTCTCGCGACCAGTAGGGCCATGGCACAGACAAGCGATGGTCTGGCGGCACCGGCGGTGCGGAGCAATATTTCCGGGTTCAGGGTTGCATCTTGGCAAGACCATTTCGACGATCTGAGAAACGGCGCAATCCTCTGCGACATCGACTCCCGCGCGGTCCAATTCTGGTCGGAAGACGAAAGCATCTACAAGCTCTATCCGTCCAGCGTACCGCTCACAGAGGAATTGACTCGGCGCGGATATAACACGGTGGTTCGCAAGGTAGATGGCCCGAGCTGGCGACCCACACCTTCGATGAAGGAGCGCAATCCCGAATGGCCGGATTTCGTTGGCCCTGGCCCCGACAACCCCCTTGGAACAAACGCCCTTTATCTGTCATGGCAGTACTACCGCGTTCACGGCACCGGTGACACGCGCAAGATCGGTCGGCAATCGTCGAACGGCTGCATCGGTCTCTACAACGAACATATCGAAGAATTGTTTGGATTGGCAGAGGTCGGTACTCAGGTTAAGTTGTTCTAAAGGCGGAAATTTTTAATATGCGTATTCATCTTGGCTTACTCGTCCCAGCAGCGTTTTTGCTGGGAGCGTGTTCGGCTTCATTCACTGAAACACCCGAAACCGCACGGAGCGGACAATTGCCAGAGGCGGTCGTCGCCATGGCGGCGACGGGGCAGGATCTTCAGTCGGCAAGACTTTTGCCGGAAGACGGCTGCTATTGGTATCTGCACAACGGCCCCGTGGAAGCGACGTTGCTGCCGCTGCGAACTCCCCGTGGAAACCCGATTTGCACGGCGCCTGCCGCATAATCGGGTTCAGGTAATCGAAGTCACCCCGAATGATTAAACTTTGCACAAGCTTTGCACCGATGGCGCGTCGGTAGACGACCTCAGCTTTCTGCCGTGACGCTTTCCTCGGCCGAGTAGAGGAAAGCCGTCGAACCAATGTCAACGTTGGGATAAAGATCGTTTATGTGCGCCATGACCATTCTGACGCAGCCGGAACTCGCACGACCGCCGATGCTTCTCGGCTGTGGCGTACCGTGAATGCGGAGATAAGTATCCCGGTCGCCGAGAAAGAGATAGAGAGCTCGCGACCCAAGCGCATTCTTAGGTCCGGGCTCCATACCGTCGGCGATATCAGCGTAGAGTTCTGGGTCGCGGTCGATCATGTTCTGCGTCGGCTGCCAATGGGGCCATCTGACTTTGCGCTTGATCGTGTATGTACCTGGTTCGTACAGATCACCACGAGCAATGGCGACGCCATAGCGCATGGCAGTCCCGCCCTCCTCGATGTGATAAAGGTAGCGCGCAACCGCATCGACATGAATGTCGCCCGGTGTCAGCCCGTCTTTCGCGGCCACCCGGGTCGGGAGAAACCGCGGATGTAAGCCCCAGGGGTTCGAGGTTGCCGGGTCAAAGCCGGGCGGCGTCACCTGTGCGTCCCAGGCAACCTTCTGCGCTTCGGTCGGCCAGGTATTTGCCAGCACCGGGCTGGCAACCGGGGCAGAAAAGAGGGCGGCGGTGGTCATCACGAAATGTCGTCTAGTCAGCATACTATACTCTTCCAGCTTTGTCTGGCGAATGCCGTGACACGAGAAACGGCGTTTGATGTACGATAAAACCTCTACCAACTAGAGCTTCAAGGAGTTTCTTTTGACACAGATTGATTGCTCGGCTTCTACATCTTGTCGCGTGGTCGATGGCGATTATTCGAACACTTAATGTAAATTTACAGTCGTATTTTACATAACCTTGATTATGCGCGTAATACACTTTGCGTTGCAATGGTATATTATTGAAGGTAAGGTGGCTCCCGACAAAGGGTCCCCTACCATGCGCTTTCAACTTAGACGACTGTCTCTATGCCTAACCGCTGTAACCGCTTTGGTAACCGGTGTGCTGCCGAGCACCACAAAAGCACAAACCTATCCAATCGACTGCGCAATCCTTCTCTGCCTGTCCGGCGGTTGGCCCGCTTCCGTGCCCTGCAGCCGTGCCCGTGCCGAGTTTATCCGTCGCATCACGCCTTGGCCTGTGGAGCCACCACTGCAGATTTGGCGCTGTCCCATGGGCGCATCTTATGAGACCGAACGGCATCCGAGCAATGTAAACCGAATCTTCGAAGCCTTTCTTCAAGGCGAGGACTATTCGCCCCGCCAATCGTTTCCAGGCGATGATGTTGCCGTCCAAGCAAGATCAAAAAATGCCGTTTGGCCCTCTTCAGAAACCGGAACGGATGCCATTCCGGCAGACTTCGTGCTTCGCCTCGTCGAGGATCGGGCGGACATCGATATCAGCGGTCCGGAGTTCAATTTTGTCCGATCCATTCGCGTCTTTGATGTACGGTATGCGCGACAGCACGAGTCCGGGCGCGATGGGGACTGTAACCGAAGCGCGACCGTGGTCCTCGGCACTTACGGGACCCAAGGCGATTTCACTTGGCAGAGGTCTTCCGTCACTGCCCTTCCTTCGGCTCACGTAGGCCTTGAACGCTGGGGCGAGCATTGCCCTGGCATTTATCACCGATCCGTCTTCGTCGATTGGCGTGACTATGAGGGTAACTACGGGTTCGAGCAGGTGAACTACTGACCTGCCGCCACGTAGATTTGTCTCGGAAGACGGCTTCTTTGACGTGTACGGCCGCACCGCGTACGCGTCGCGGTCCACATGCTGTTTGGCGTTTCGGCAAATACCGCAGGTTTGCACTCCTCAACCGCCGTCGCCACTTCGCATCCGCGTGAGTGCATCGAAGTCGATTTCGCGCTTCTCCGCGTCCTTCAAATCAGGCTGACATTGTCCAACCCGTTGCGGGCCGTTGACATCCCACATCACCGCCAACGCGCCCGTATTCCAACGATATACCCAACCGACGACACTACGCTCATCTGCCCCGATCAAATTCGCAATCGCGACGCCTTCGACCTTATCTTCGTTCACTTTTTACTGACTTCCTGCACTGTGGCGCTGCGAAATGCGGCGTGGGGTTGCAGAGCGTTCACTACGACCGTGCGCCGGACTTCGTTGATTCTGGCTAACTGGTCCTCGATGAGGAAATGATCATCAGACCGGGGAAATGGGTTCCTGTTTTCTCAACAATTCATTGGCTTCAAATCCGGTGGTCGGGCTCCGTGGCTGCTTCAACGATCGCCAGAACATCGAAGGGGTCAAAGCCGATGGCCCGGGCGAGGACGACCAGTTCGACGACGTCGACCCGGCGCTGGCCGCTTTCAATGCGCGCCACGAGGGATTGATGGCACTTGAGCTTGACCGCCAAGTCCTCCTGACCGAGGCCCGCTTTGATGCGCGCGTCGACCAACGCCTGGCAGAGTGCCACCTGTCCCTTGCTTCTGATTGTCTTTGCCACGCGTCACATACCTTTTGTGACGTCGCTAGCGGATGAAATCTGTTATCTAAAAAGTAGATATATGAGGGTGTTATCGGCGTCTGGTTTCCATGGGCTGCAAGTCTGATGCTCCCGAGGTTGCCCATCAATCCCCTACCAATTGCAGAAATCGGCCGTAGTCCTCACTGACCTCCCTCGCTTCCTCGAACGCGCGGGCCCGTTCACCGTCGAGGCAACGGAAGTAGCTCTGGATATCCTGAATGTAATCTTCGAAGTCGCCGCGGATGATATCCGCATAGTCCCGCGCCGCCTGCGAATCGCTTGGCAGGAAAGGACGGGCCGGGGCGAAGCAGGATTCCGCCAAAACCGGCCCGGGAACGCAGATTAGAAGGATCATAGCTTGCAATGGGAGCAGGCATGTCAACCTTGGGTTTCTCAAACCTGTTATCTCCTTGATCGCAGACACTGGCCGTGACTAGTGTTTGCGTGACCAAACTACAGCTAAAGCACGATATTACATCTTGCGGTTGATAGTATACTATCGTAACTCTGGGCTTCAAGTGGGAATGCCTGGGGTCGCGCCATTGGAGAAAGCGTGAGCCGGGCCATGAACTGGGACATCGAAGCACCAAATGTGGTTACGGAAGCCAGGTTCCGCGAGCTCGTGGAAAGCGGCTATAGCGCAGAAATCCTGTGCCAGGAGTCGGCACATAAGAAAGGCCCCAGCTATTACGGGGTCTGGATCATGCGCGTTGTCTCTGATGACGGGGTGGAAAAGCTCCTGGTCACCGCCCGCACGCGGACGACCTACAACGATATCAAGATCCGCGAGTTCAAGACGATCTCCGGCGTGGTGTCTTTCTTCATTGGCCTTGGTTTTGCGCATGTCGACCTGCCGCTTGAGGCGGGGACAAGCCGTACGCACAAACTTGCGCCGCCAGACAAAGCCCCATCAGACAAGGACGCTGGCAGCTAACCTCGTCTGTCTCTGGCTGGTCGCAGCACCTGCCTCAGCTCAAATGGTCCTGGTCATGGAGAGCGACGGCTCCCTGATCCCGTCACGCTCCCAAAGCAGCTTTGCTCGAAACTACAATGACGGGATTGGTCAGGGTTCGGCCTCCGATGGGATCGCGATCTTCGGCGAGGTAGAGGCCGAGCAAGAGGGCGTCCAAGTCGCGGCCCTTGCCCGCCCGACTCCCCTGCCCCGCGCCGATGTCCTCTCCGGGATTCAGACCACGGCCTTGCGCTATGCCGGCCATCCCGGCCTGCGTCGCGCGGGGCTTTCCGTGACGGATTGGCTGGCTCTCTATCGGGCGAATATCGAGGTTGAGAGCGCCTACCGGCAGGATGCGATCTCACACGCGGGCGCCATTGGCCTTGGTCAGCTTATGCCCGACACCGCGCGCGACCTCGGCGTCGACCCGCGCGATCCACAACAGAACCTCGACGGTTCCGCTCGCTACCTCGCGATGATGCTGGAAAGCTTCGGCGATCCGCATCTGGCGCTTGCCGCCTACAACGCTGGGCCGGAAGCAGTGCGCCAACACGGTGGCATTCCCCCTTACCGAGAAACCCAGAACCACGTGGCCCGCGTCATGGCCGTTGTGGCCCGATTGGAAGGATCAAATTCATGAGACAGATTTCAAACCTCTTTGTCGCCTCGCTGGCACTATCCCTGCTCATTGCCGAGCCCGCACTTGCACAGAGCATCGATCTCTCCCCGATCCAAAGCCTGTTGCAGGGCATTGTCGATGCGCTGACCGGACCTCTTGGTGTGGTCATCGCCACACTCGCGGTCCTCGGCGTTTTCTTGAGCTGGTTCTTCAACATCATCGATCTGCGCCAGGCGCTTTGGGTGCTTGTCGGGATCGCCGGTGTCGCCGCCGCCCCCACCATCGTTGCCGCGGTCTTTGCCGGTGGCTGAGCGCGCGCCTCTCTTCCTCGGCCTCGTGCGCCCGCCGAAGCTTCTGGGCCTGCCCATCATGTACGCGATGGTCTGGCTCTTCGGTTCGGTGCTCTTGTTCGTCTGGGTCCAGCACATCGCGGTGCTGGGTTTCGCCGCCCTGCTCTATCCCGTGCTCTGGAAGGCCGCCGATTGGGACCCGCGTTTTATCGACGTGATGATGACCGCGCTGCAGGAGACGCCACCCACGCGAAACCGCAGCATCCATGGCGGGGACAGCTATGCCCCGTGATGACACCCGTGATGCTGCGCTCGACCCCCGCACAATGACGCCGGATTGGTATGCGCGCGAGACCCGCCTCGCGCATATGCTGCCCTATGTGAGCCTCGTTGACGACCAGACCGTGCGGACCCGGGTGAATGAACTCTTCCGCTGCATCCGGCTCGAGGGGATCAACAGCTACACGACGGACGATGCCTATCTCGACAAGGTGACAGCGCTTTTTGCCCGCATCATCGCGCAGCTTGGGCCGGAATTCAGCTATTACGTCCACAAGGTCTCCAAGGCCATCAAACCTGATCTCGACCCCATCCGTGAGGACAGCTTCGCGGGCGAGGTGGACCGGCGCTGGCGCGCAAAACTCGAGACCAGCGGGCTCCGCGACAAAACACTGACGCTCACCGTCATTCACCGCCCGCCCCCCAAAAGCCTACTGCCGTTTCTCAGCCGCAGCGCGCCCGATCGGTTGAAGGAGGAAACCCGCAAGCGCCTGCAGCGCCTCGGCGAGGCCGTGAACGTCTTCCTCTCGGGGCTCACCGAGCTCAAGCCGCGCCTGCTGTCAGCCGCATCGGGGGAATTGGTGGGGTTTCTGGGCGCGCTCAACACGGGAACAGAGCTGCCGCTCTACCCGGCAAACACCTACGGCTTTTTGTCCTTCAACGTCGCCAATACCCGCGTGACGTTTCATGGCGATCATTTCGAGCTTTCCGAAGGCGTTGTGGGCCATCGCTACGGCAAAAGTTTCACCATCGGGGAATACTCGGAAGGCACCTCCTGCATCATGTTCGACATGCTGAACCTGCCGGTCGACATGATCGTCACCCATTCCTTCACGCCGATCAATTCGAACCTCATGGCGGGCCGCATCAAGCGGCAAAAGCGGCAGATGCAGGCGAGCCAGGACGCAGCCCTCTCGCTGATGGAAGCCCTCGACATCGCCGCCGACGATCTCGAGGCCAAGCGCCAAAGCTTCGGCGAGCATCATATGGTCGTGACGCTCTTTTGCGACACGCTCGAAGAGCTGCAGACGCTCAGCGCCGAAATCGTGAACGCCGCCGCGACCGAAGGCGTGAAGATGATCGGCGAGCGGGTCGCGGCCAAGGCGCATTACCTCAGCCAGCACCCCGGTAACCAGCCCAAGCGCGTCCGTGCCAGCGCCGTGACCAACCGCAACTTCGCGGATTTCGCGGCCTTCCACCGAACGCAGCTTGGCAAACCCGCCGCGAAAACCCCATGGGGCCGGGTCGTCACTTATTTGCCCACGCCGGAGCAGAGCGCCTACCGGTTTTCTTATCACGAGCAGGGATCGCCCGACAAAGAACCGACCAGCGGTCATACGCTGATCATGGGACGGCCCGGGTCGGGCAAATCGGTGCTTTCGGCCTTCCTGATGACCCAGGTCCGTCGCGCAGGGGCGCGGATCTTCGTCTTCGATTACCGTCTTGGCATGGAGATGGCCGTCCGCGCCAATGGCGGGCGCTACGCCTCCCTGAACGCCGGCCAGCCCACGGGTCTCAATCCGCTCTGGACCGAGACCGATGCGCGCGGCACCGCCTGGCTCTCGGACTGGCTCACAACGCTGCTCTACCGCGCCGACAAACCCCTGACCCCGGCGCAGACCAACCGCATCCAGGAAGTGGTGCGCCAGAATGCCCAGGCCACCAATCCGGCCCTGCGGAACTGGCGGGATTTCGCGTCGCTTTTTGTGTCCACCGATGATGGCGGCGATCTGCACCAGCGCCTGCTCGAGTGGACCGAAGACGGCCGCTATGGCTGGATCTTCGGGCAGAGCCTTGAGGACACGTTCTCGCTCAAGGGCGATGTCGTGGGCTTCGATTTGACCGGTATTCTCGACAGCGAGGCCGACAAGGAACGGATGGCGGTCCTTTCCTATCTCTTCCGCCGGGTCGAGCGCGAGATCGAGGACCGCCGCCCCACCATCATCGTGATCGACGAGGCCTGGAAGGCGCTCGACAACGCATATTTCGCCGAGCGGCTGTCGAACTGGCTGGTGACCGCGCGCAAGCAGAACACGGTTGCCGTGATGATGACGCAATACGCAAGCCAGCTAGAGCGCACCCGGACCGGCAAGACCATCGTCGAAGCCGTTCCGACGCAGATCCTGCTGCCCAATATCCGCGCGCAGCCTGCGGATTACGCCATGCTGAATCTCACGGAGAAGGAGCTCGACGTCCTTCTCAACACGGGCAGCAACAGCCGCTTGGCGCTGATCCGCGACGATCAGGGCTCAATCGTCGTCGATGCCGATTTGAGCGCCCTTGGACCCAATCTCACGATCCTTGGCGGCATGGAAAAGGGCGAAGCGCTTGTCGGCGCCGATTACCGCGACCGCCCAGACTTCTGGAGGCTTTCATGATCCGTATTCTTGTCGCTTTGGCTGCGCTCGGCGCGCTGGCCTCCTGCACCCAGTACCGGGAGCCGCAGGCGAACTGCTTCACATTCCTTGCGTCCACGGCACCCGTCGCGCCGGATTGCAGCTTCACGCCCCTTGGCACCCTGGAGGGCGACATTGAAGTCTAGCCTGCCTCATATCCTGGCGTTTTGCCTGCTGCCCGGTCTCAGCTTCGCCCAAGGCGTGCCGACCAATGACAGTGGGCTGACCGCGCGTGACATCGTCGAGACTGGCGATCGCGAGGCTGACTTGGCCGTTCAGGCGGACAAGCTTGCCGTGCGCGAACTCATCGCCGAGATCGAACGGGAGCAGCTGGAAACCCTCCGACGCATCCTCGATGCCCAGACCAGCTTCGGCGGTCAGGGCTTGCCGGCTATGGTCTCGGGGCTGGAAAGCGGCAGCGGCGATCCCGACCGCGCCGTGGAAGCCGTCTATGGCACGGGCGAGATCGACCCCAATCCCGGCGGTGCACAGATGTTCGGGGATGCTGCGGAAAACATCGAGCAGCTCATCATCCGCGTTGCCCAGGAGACCAGCGGCTTTGCGGGTGTTGGACGCGCAGGGCTCTCCCCCGTCCAATGGCGCGCGCTGCTGCAAGCGCTGATCTGGCAGGAAAGCCGTTTCACCATCGGTGCACGCTCTCCCGTCGGCGCCTATGGTCTCACCCAGATCATGCCGGGCACGGCCAGCGATCTCGGCATCAACCCGGAATACTATGACAACCCCTACCTGCAGGTACATGGCGGCGCGCGCTATCTCGCGACCCAGCTCAACACATTCGATGGCAACATCATCAACGCCCTCGCGGCCTATAACGCCGGACCCGGCCGGGTCTTCGAGTATGGCGGGGTCCCACCCTTCCGCGAGACCCAGCACTACGTCCAGGTTATCCCGGAGCGCTACAATCTCTATCTGAGCCGTATCGGCGGGATCGATGCGCTTGGCACGATCGATCCGGCGCTTCTCGCCAATGCCAACCTCTCGCTCACGGGTCATGGGGCGGCCTTTTATGGCAGCAACTCACCAGCCACGATCAGGCAAGCCGCTTTGCGTATTGCGGATATCGTCGAACGGATTTCCGAGACCGAGGATGTGCAGGAGAGCGTTGCGCTCAACACTTATGCCCGCGCCGAACTCGTGCGTCTCGTGGCCGCCCGCATCCGGCTTCAGGCAGCACGCACCCGCGTCCTCTCTGCCGAGGAACTAGCCCAAGCCAGCGCCCGAATGGCCGAAGGCGCGTTCATGGATTTTACGATCAGGGAGATTGAATGATGAGACTTTTGCTCGTGAGGACGGCCTTGGCCACGACACTTGGGATCGGTCTGCATCTTGGCGCCCTATCCCCTGCCCTCGCGCAAGGCGTGCCTGTCGTCGACACCCAGAACATCGCGCAAAACATCCAGCAGCTCCGGCAGATGATCGAAGACGAGATCCTGCAAAACGAGCAATTGACGCAGCTCCGCGAACAGCTTGCCACACTCACGGATCAACTCGCGGAGCTGCAAAGAACCTATGAAGCGCTCACCCGACTTGCCGAGCTTCCCGAAATCATCCGGACGGAAATGGAAGACGAGTTGAACGGTCTGCTCGACCAAGAGTTCGGGGACATCCTCGCCACTATTGAGGCGATCAAGACGGGGGATTTCTCGAGCCTCTCGGGCTCCGGCGCAGGCGAGATCGAAACCCAGATGGACCGGGTGCTGGCCGATCTCGGCTTCGATGACGACACTCTCTCCGAAATGGCCACGAGCGGCAATCCCGGAGCCAACCGCGTGGCGACGCAGGCAACAACCGGCGCGCTCGTCTCAGCCGCCGCCCAGAACAGCTATGAAGATGCCGGCCAATCGCTCGAGCGGGTAGACCGCCTTGTCGGACTCATCGACGACATGGACGAACTCAAGGAAAGCATCGATCTCAACACGCGCGTGACCGCGGAGCTCGCCATTGCGCTGGTCGCCATGTGGCAGCTCGAAGCGGTGCAGACCGTGGGCGATGGCACGGGCGGCGTGATCGATGCCGCCACCATCGCCGAAGAGCAGCGCTTCATGGATTTCACGTTACCGGACCTCCGGGCAGACTGACCGTGGGGGCATGAATGGTGGCGAGTGAACAAGAGATCATCGAGGAAGAACTGGTCTACGGTGCCTTGCGCCGCGAACGGCTTTGGCAGCGTCTTGGTCTGACAGGTCTTGTCTTCGGCATCATCGGCTGTCTGAGCGCAGCGGCAGTCTCGATCCTCGATGTCGACCCACCCCCCGTCGTTGTCCCCTATGATCCCGCCACTGGTTTTGCCCTGCCCGAGGCGTCCGTTGGGGCCACATCCGTCACCGCCAACCAAGCGATCATCGAGGCGGAGGTCTTCCGCTATGTGACCGATCGCGAGGTCTACAATCAGCTCGATAACGATCTGCGCATCCGCAGCGTTCTGCGCCGCTCGGACGGGGCCGCCGAGAGTGGGCTGCGCCAGATCTGGAACAGCGCAAATGAGAACTATCCGCCGACCGTCTATGGCCCCAATGCACGGCTCGACGTGGAAATCCTCAGCATCAACCGGATCGGTACCAACCGCGCCACGGTGCGCCTGCGCAAGCGTCTGACCTCCATCAACGGCACCCAAACCGGGCTCTTCACCGCGACCCTTCTCTTCGAGTTCCGTCCCGAGACCCGCCGCTCCATCGACGAGGTCTGGACCAATCCGTTTGGGTTCACCGTGCTCGAATATTCCATCCGCTCCGACAGATTGGAGAATTAGTTTGATCAATAAGTTCTTTGTTGCTGCCATATTTGTTTTGCTGCCTGCCCTTGCCTTTGCCGAAGCGATCCCGCGCGGTGGTCCAAATGACAGCCGCGTGCGGCTGGCAACATATCAAGAAGGTCAGGTCTACCGCATCAGCGTCTCGCTCACCCATGTCACCACCATCGAGTTTGGGATCGGTGAAAGCATCCGCTCGATTATCGCGGGCGACACGGAAGGGTTTGAGATCGATGGCGTGCCCGGTGGTCAGGCCTTCGCAATCAAGCCCGTCGCGCGCGGCGTCCATACCAATGTGACCGTCTACACGAACAGGCGCAGCTACTATTTCAACGTCGAAGAGGTCCGAAGCCCGACCTTCTACGTCGTGCAGTTCCGCTATCCAGACGACGCTGCGCGCCCGACCCGGGCCATCGCCGCCCAAGCACCAAACTACAATTACGGTGCCAGCGCGCGGACCGAGTTCACGCCAACCCGCATCTGGGATGACGGGACGTTCACGTATTTCGCGTTTCCGCGGAACGCGCCTGTGCCCGCAATCTTCCGCTACGCGGGCGGCCGTGAACGCACAGTCAACACGCAAACCCCTGAGGACGGCGTGATCCGCGTCAGCGGCGTGAACCGCCAATGGGTCCTGCGACTTGGCGAAGAGGTGGTCTGCATCGAGGCGATCTCACCCGCGGAGGCCGCCTCATGAGCGATACCGAGAACACCGAGCTGGAAAAACGCCTCGCCGCCCTTGAGAAAGGCAGTGCCCGCGCCCCCACGGCGGCGCAGCGCCGGTCGCCCCTTCTCGCGCTGATCGTGGTTCTCGTCATCGGCGCGGGTGGTGCCCTGCTTTATCTCCTCTCACAGCCCGACGAAGAGGAAGCCTTGCCGACGGCCACCCCGGACGTCTTCCAAAACGAGGGGGACGGCTTTGGCACCATCGAGACCTTGCCCCCGCCCGAGCCCGAGGTGGTGTTCGTCGCACCCGATCCGGTCGAGCCCAATGCCGAGCTTCTGGCGCAGATCACCGCCCTGCAGGCCCAGATCGAAGAATTGCGCAACGCTCCCGAACCGGTCGTCGAGGAAGACACGGCCGCCGCAGAGGCGATCGACGCGCTGACCGCTCAGATCGCGGCGCTGCAAGCTGCATCGGAAGCCGCACAGCAGCGCTTCCAAGATGAACTGACGGCGCGGGATCGCAGCCTCGAGCAATTGCGCATGGATCTGGAGCTGGTCCAACTCGAAGCCAATCGCCCGCAACCCGCCCCAGCCGGGCCCTCGGAAGACGAGCTGCGCGCACGCGAGCAAGAGCGACTGCGCCGCGAGGAAGAAGCCCGGCGCATGGCCGAGCTGGAGCGCCGCGCCGCGGAGGAACGCGCCTTTCAGGAGCGGCGCATCGCCTCGCCCACCATCGCGTTTGGCGGCACGTCCGGAGCGAATGAAACGGCTCTGACCGAACGCACTTTTGGCGAGGTGACGGATTTTGTGCTGAACGGCGCGCTACCCACGTCGGTGACGCAGGCGGAAGTCATCGCCAATCCGTCCAACACCATCATCCAGGGCACGATGATCCAGGCCGTCATGGAAACCGCCCTCGACAGCTCACTGCCTGGCCAGACCCGTGCCGTTGTCTCCGAAGATGTCTACAGCGTCGATGGCGCGCGCCTTTTGATCCCCCGTGGCTCTCGCCTTATCGGACGCTATCGCTCCGGCGTCGATATCGCGCAGCGCCGCGTCACCATCGCCTGGGACCGGATCATCCTGCCTGACAATCAGACCGTCCAGATCAGTTCATTCGGGGGTGATGAACTGGGCCGTTCTGGCGTCACGGGTTTCGTGGACACGCGCTTTGCCGAGCGTTTCGGGTCGGCCGCCCTGATTTCTCTGATTTCCACCGCGCCAAGTGCCGCCGCATCCGAGGTCCAGGATGAGACTGCCGCCGACGTTCTCGAAGACGTGGGCGATGATCTGGCAGATGCGACGGACAGTGTCATCGGCGACTATCTCTCAATCGGCCCCGTCATCTATGTCGACCAGGGGGCCCGCGTAACGGTCATGGTCGACCGCGATCTGGAGATATTCTGAGCCCATGTCGCTGAGCTATCTCGAAACCTCGCTCGACCGGATCGACGCCGCCGCCCGCGACGATGTCATCGAGATCTGCATCAACCCAGACGGAACCTGCTGGGGCGAATTCCAGGGTGATCACTTCATGCGCGCGCTGGACCAGAGGCTGACGGGCGTTCAGGTCAGAGACCTCGGCAACCAGATCGCCTCCTCGGCCAATACCACGATGAGCAAGGACCGCCCCATCGTCTCGGTCTCGATCACCTATAAGGGGCGCCCGATCCGCGCACAGGTCATCACCCCGCCCGCCGTGCTCTCGGCCATGTCGATCAGCCTGCGGTTCTTCTCGAGCCTGCCACTCGAGGGCATCGCACTCGATTTCCTCTACGGAAAAGAGCGCAAGCTCGAAGACCTGCGCGTCGAAAAAAAGCGCGCCTTGCGCGCCGTGGTGGCCGCGGGTTTGATCGATGACGCGCTCGCCTTCTGCGTCGAGAACAAACTCAACATGATCGTCTCGGGCGGCACCTCCACCGGCAAGACCGTGGCCGCGCGCAAGATCCTATCTCACGTGCCATCCGAGGAACGCATCGTGACCATCGAAGAAGCCGCCGAGCTGCTGCCGACCCAGCCAAATGCAGTGACCCTCATCGCCAATCGCGACGCGGAATTCCAGACCGCCGATGTGCTGCTCACCGCAACGCTGCGCATGCGCCCCGACAGGATCATCCTCGGCGAGGTGCGCGGCAAAGAGGCCATGACCTTTCTGGAAGCCATCAACACCGGCCATGGCGGGTCCATGACGACACTGCATGCCGAAACCCCGCAACTCGCCGTGCAACGGCTCGCGATCGCAGCACTCAAGACCGAAATCCCGATGACCTATGCCGACATGATCCAGTACATCGAAAATTCCATTGACGTGATCATCCAGGCCGGTCGCCATGACGGCAAACGCGGCATCACCGAATTCTACCTCCCCGGCGCAACTGAGATTGGAACTTCCCCATGAAAACCTTTGAATATGACATCCTGTTCTTTCCGGTGAAGAAGCAAAAGGACTACGACGAGGTGCGACGTGCTTTGAATGAGCGCGGCGCGGAAGGGTGGGAGGTTATCACCGCCGAAGCCGGCGACTACGGCTACACCACTTTCTTGAAGCGTGAGACTGGTACAATGAAGGCGGCATCGGAATGACACGGGCTATTGCAGTCGCTGGCCTGCTCTTGATCTTTGGCACAACTGCTGGCGTAGCCGAGCGGAACCTGATCCCGACGCTCGACAACCACCCAAATGTTTGCCCAGACCAGCCACCTGAGCCGAAGTGGATGCAGAACATCAATGTGCGCGAATCCTATAAGCGCCTTTTGATCCAACAGATATATCGGGCTCAAAGCATGGAGCGCGTCGTAGACTCGCAAAACTGCGACTGTCCCACACGGTATCCAACTTGGGAGGACGCCGTACGCTTCTACACAGAGCGCTATGCTTCATCTAAATACTGGGACGTTGTCGAAGCGACGTCCGAATACCGACGACAGGCAAATGAACTGCGCCGCGCCGCCATGCCAATCTGCGTAGCAGCTGGCAACTGGTAGCAATCCATGAGTGTCGTCACCTACTTCGTGGAAACGTCCGAAGGGTATCTAGATACCGCTGCCGAAACTCAGTTTGGTGCGGTCGCAGCAACGGTCGGCACGTTGCTGGTTCTGGGCACAACACTGGTTGTCATTCTGGTCTTCATCAACATGATCTACCAGTATCGCGCCATGGACGGCCGAACTGCCTTTTGGCTGGCCGTGAAGGTCGGACTTATAGGGGTCTTCGCGGCCAACTGGGTCCAGTTCAATGCGCTTGCCTCAGCAATACTGAACGGAATTGACAGCATTGCCGGGGCACTTGTGGCTTCTGTCGGCGGCGGATCACCTGGTCCGTCCGGTACCTTTGCAGAGGAATTTGACGAACTGATTGCAGCGCTCGGGGACTATCTGAATGCTGCGGGATCTGAGCTGAACTGGATGGCGGGTGCCTTGCTTGACACACTTGGGGTTCTGCTGCTCTCGATTCTTGGCGGGTTGGCGGCGTTCATTGTTGTGGCGTCCCGGCTCATGATCGCTCTGCTAATTGGCATTGCGCCAGTGATGATCTTCTTGACCCTGTTCGAGGTGACCAAGGATTATTTCGCGCGCTGGTTATCCGCGCTCATTTCATTCGCGATGTATCCGATCGTCGTCGCCGGAGTGTTCGCGACGATCACGGGGGTCTCTCGGGCGCTTCTTGCCGAGCTTGGCGACCCGGAGGGAGCCTCGAACATAGGGGCCCTTATCCCATTTTTCATGATGGTGCTGATGGCAAAGGGTTTCATCATAGCAACGCCTTTCTTGGTTCGGGCGATTTCCGGAAACATCATGATGCCAGCACTCTCAGCCGGGTTCGGGGGAAGCTATGCCTTCGCCAGAGGGCTTGCAGGTAGCCAACAAGTTTACAATCGCTATGCCATCGGTGGCGCAACTGGGGCTGAATACGCAGCCCTTCGAGCGCGACAATTCTTCGGCGTGCAAGCCTTGCCGAGCCGGCCAAATACTGCTGGAGGGCCAACTGCGGCTCGTCCGGGTGACGCAACCGGAACAGGCGCCCGAATGCTGGCACAGCTTTCGAGACTTGGTAGGTTGGGCAGGCGGTGACAGCCAGGTGCCAAAAACTTGCCAAAACTGCAAAGGTTTCGCCGCGGGTTTTTGTCATTGCTAAACGGTTGATCCCTCGCGACACAAGGCACGTGGCCAAACACGACCGATATCGGTGAAAAACTCGCCCTACCATATCTTGTGTTCGGGCGGGTCGAGCTTTCCCAACCCGCTGCAATCGCGGGAAAAGGCAGGGCTTTTGGCTGATGGTTGGCTAGAGTCGTTTCAGCCTCAACATGGGACCATTTTGGCAAGACGTTTTAGGTTCTGGGCGGTGGCAGCGAGGAGGAATTCTTCGTTGGCTCCTGATAGTCCGCGGAGCCGGAGGCGTCTTATGCCGAGATGCCGTTTCAGATGGGCGAACAGCATCTCGACTTTCTTCCGCCTTCGTCTGCTCTCGTCGTATTGCCAACTGTGGCGCATATCGCGGACCGACTGTCGAACCTTTTCGTCCAAGTGACGGGTGACAGTGCGATAGGGCGCGTCGGTGCAGGCCTTCTTGATCGGGCAAGCTCCGCAGGTGTCCTTGTCGGTTCGATAAACCTTCATGCGAACATCTTGCCTGATCCGGCGCAGCGGCATCTCGTGGCCTTCGAGGCAGGTGTAGCTGTCGCGCTCGGCGTCATACCGAAAGTGGCTCAGATCGTATTTGCCCTTCGACTGATGCTGGCGATCCAGCACCGGCACGTGCGGCGTCACTTCGCGCTTCATCAGCCATGCCAGGAACGGGCCGGTGCCGTATGAGCCGTCTGCGGCCAGACGGTCGGGCTGAAAGTCGTGCCGCTGGCGGCTGCGGGCCAGCATGGCTTTCGCGGCGACGATCTCTTGGCTCAGCCGGGCGGGTGTCGCCTCGACGTCCACGATGATCCCGTTATCGGTATCCACCAGGTAGTTGGTCTCATAACTGAACCGGCCAGGGCCGTCCTTCACGGACCAGGCTGCGTCGGGGTCGGTTTCCGATAGATACTTCGGCGATTTGTGCGTCGGTCCTGGCTCAGAGGGCGGTGCGGCCTCGGCCATCTTCGCCAGATATTCCGCGACCGGCCGCTGGACCTGCTCCTTTCGTGACCAGAGCTTCTCGATTTCCTGCGGCGTGCCTTTCCGCATCTTGTTCGCGTCTGCTTCGATGGTGCTGCCATCGACCGCCGCATCGGTGCCGCCGACAAGGCCGAAACCGACGCACTTCTCGACCACGCTTTCGAACAGGTGGCGCAGCACATCGCCCTCGGCGAAGCGGCCGTGCCGGTTCTTGGAAAAGGTCGAGCGGTCCGGCACGCGGCCCTCCAGGCCCAACTTGCAGAACCACCGATATGCCAGGTTGAGATGGACGTCCTCAACTAGCCGCCGCTCGGAGCGGATGCCGTAGAGATAGCCGATCAGCAGCATGCGCAGCATCAGCTCAGGGTCGACGGAAGGCCGTCCTGTATGGCTGTAAAGCGCTGCCAGCTCGTGTCGGATCGTGTCGAAGTCCAGAAGCCAGTCGATCCGGCGTAGCAGGTGGTCCCGCGGGACATGATCGTCGACCCGAAACCGATAAAACAGGTTCTCCTGCGTCTCCAGCCGTCCCATCATCGCCCGATCCTCCCTGCCGATAAAGCAAGTGAATCAGGCGATTACGCCTCGATCAAGGCCAGAGTTTTTCACCAGCATCGACCGTTTGTGGCACAGGCGGAATCGACAATTTTAGCACCGTGCCACGGCCCTGCGCATCGCCCGATTGCCAACTGGCTCAGGCTCTTCGCCGGGGTGTTGCCCTTCACCTTTCCAGTCGTCTGACCAAAGCCAATCTTCGAAATAATAGAGCCAAAGGTAAGTCCACGGAATGATGGTTTGGTCGATCCGCTTCCGCGCGTCCCATTCCCTGGCACCTGGAAGATAAAGACAAAGGCGCAGCGGATCTCTGTAGACGTGAGGCAAAGGACGCCCTGCCGCCAGCAACTCCAGATCCGGGTCGTCTATCTGAACACCGGGCGTTTGACCCGGCTGAAACGTGATAGTGGCAAGGTAGGAGCGCGCCAAGGCGGTCGGTTGTATAGGCTCTTGCCATGTCAATTTGTTTGCGCGGACCTGCCCCACACCACTGATAGCCGGGCTTGCCTTCAGGAACAGCAGCTGCTGCGACAGGGTCAGGTCGTATTGCCCGCCTCGTCCTATCATCAATCACCGAAGAACGTATTTGTGGGCACGGTCGTTGATGCTGCGACCTTCGATGTCGTCAGCCCGACCACAGGTGCGACAGAAAGCAGACCCGATTTGCGACCATCCGACACCGCATTGACGCGGTTGCCGAGAACCCGTCCGGTGACACCGGAACCGAACGAACGCTCCATGTTCAATGACACACGGTCCTGACCAACAGCATCGCGAAGGACTTCAAAGTCGGACAGAGCTTGTGCGTGCCACGCATAGAACGCCGGTGCCCGGCGTTCATCCTTGTTCCAATTGTCGGCGAAGTTTTCCCCGTTGGTTGTCTCGTTCAGGATGGCATAGCCCCGCCGTCCGTCCAGAATGGGGCGGTCGATGAAGTGCGGCATCATCCGGATCGTTTCGACCAACAGATCCATTTCGTCATGGAAGACGTGGTTGCGCACGCAATAGGCATAGGACTGCATCGCAAGGGTGGTAATGATAACGGAAATCGGGGCCACGTCTTGCGTGTTGTTCTGATAAAAAACGTCGCGGTGCCGTTTGAGCAATTGCACGATGCGGCGCAGGATGCCTTTCACTGCTTCTCGGACGGGGAACGGCTCCACCGTCGCCTCGTCCCGCTGCATGGCGATAAACTTGCCCACAAAGGTAGGCCGGAGTGCGGCGCGCTCATCGAACAGGGTCTTGTAGGCCCGCGGGTTTGTCAGATGCCATTCCTTCAGAGCCCGGTCGGGCACCAATTCGCCCCGGTTGCCGCAGACCGGGTTTGCTATCGTCGGGGATAGGTCGAGGTGGAAGTCCCCCGCATAGTTGAGACGCCAACAACGCTTTTTTTCTTCGAGAAGGCGCACATAGGTGGCGTGTTCCTTGAGCCGGTTTCCAACCGCCGCCTTCAGGGTCGCTGGTGAGATGCCGGACGCGATACCTGCACAAAAGCAGATCAGATCGACATCGAATTCCCGCCGCCCGATTGGCTTCACGGCCGTTCCAAGCGCACTGGACCCTTGGAGATAGACCAGAACACTGACGAGTAGGGGATCAGTTGAACCGGACAGCCAGTCTCCGACGGCACCATAGCTCTGGCGCGCACGATCAAACTGGGTTTCGGTGAGGTCCAGATCCTCGCCTATCTCGTCCAGGATGGTGAATATCTGCGTGCGCCGCCGAATATCACTGTCGGTCAGCGGCTGTCGCAACATCTGATTCATGCCGCTTTCTCCTTGAGTTGATAGACCGGCACGAAGGTATCGGCAGGCTGGGTGAAAAAGATCGGGGTCAGGTGGGGCTTTGCTTTTCGGGCTTCTGACATACCGAGGCCCTTGAGGCGGCCGATCTTCGTGGTGTCATCCAAGGTAAAAAACCCGCTCGGGACAGACGGCGAAATGCGGTAGATGCGATCCCCATCGTAAGGGTGTCCCGTCAGAAGTTTTGCCATGCCGAGGGCGCCATGTGATTGCCCATCCGCGTAAAGGTTGAGGACTTTGAGTCCGAGACCGGCAAACCCGGGACTTTCGGGCAGCATGTAGACCTCGTCCAGACACCCCAGACTCAGAATGCGCAGGTCTGACGGGTGCCACCCCAGAAGGGTGATGGCTTCGACGACGGCAATGGCCGTGGGGTTGTTGGCCCATGTCCCGCCATCGGTCAGGCCGATATCATCAGCAGTGCGATGTCGCTTGAAATACGTCGGTGCCGCTGCCGTTGCCAGAGCAGCATCCAGCGCAGTCTTGTGATAATCGGTTTGCAGGCGCGTGTGATGCGCGGTCTTGTAGATATAGGGGCTGCGGAGATCGGCATCCCACGCCGGGATCACCAACCGGGTCTGTGAGTGCCCGATCAGATCGTCGTTCAGAACGGCCTTGAGCTCGCGGGCAAGAACTGCTGCATCGTGCTTTGGACCGACTACGTGCCGACCTGTGGCGGTGAGGGTGCGCCATGCCTGCCGTATCCTCCCCAGCGGTTCATCATCCGCATTGTCCTGACCGAAGATGACAGGCCCGCGACGCTCGTAAAGCTCGAGCAGCTCCTTTGCCGTGCGGCCGAGGCCAAGGCTGAGTGCGATGATGCCACCCGTCGATGTGCCCGCGATGAGATCGAAATAGCGCCCAATGGGCTGGCCCAGATCTTCCTCGAGCCCCGCGAGGAATGCAGCGGGCATCGTGCCCTTAATCCCGCCCCCGTCGATGGAGAGGATTCGACGTATCTGCCTGTTGTTCCCACCGTTGCTCATCCTGACATCCAATCCGCTTATGCCCTTCAGCCTTTCGGCGGATACGGGTCCTTGCCATAGGTGTTGCGCTCGCGGATGCGACCGTTCTCGCCGTGGATCAGCATCTCGCTGCCCTGACGAATGGCGGATTCCCGCGCCGCCGTGATGGCCTCGCGCTGCGTGCCGTGGACGGAAGACGTGCGGGAGTTACCCGCCCCCTTCACTGCCCAACCGCTTTCATGCGGCACAACATGCTGATTTTTCTTAGACATTTCAAGCCTCACGTGTCGATTTCGGTTGACGATACGACAACCTTGTATTTAAATATACAGTAGGAAATGGCGCTTATCAACCACAACAATAACCGCCGGGAGAGGATCATGTTCGGACAAAGACTGCGACTTGCCCGCAAGCGGGCGGGTCTATCCATGCAAGCGCTCGCGGAGCGCGTAACCCCAAACGTGTCGGCACAGGCCATCAGCAAATACGAGGCGGACAAGATGATGCCGTCTTCGTCGGTGCTGGTCGGCCTCGGCAAGGCGCTCGGCGTGTCACTGGACTTCCTGCTCGGCGGTCAGGTCGAAGCTCTGGAAAGCGTCGAGTGGCGAAAGAACTCGACCGCCTCGGCGCAGGATCGCGCGATGGCGGAATCCATTGTGATCGAGAAGCTCGAAGACTATCTTGCCATCGAGGACATCCTCGACATGCACCCCGCTGAAGACCCCTTCGCCGCGCTGCGCGTGGACATGGTGGCCGATGAAGAGGCCATCGACGCCAAGGCGCGGGACGTGCGGCGCGAGTGGCAGCTTGGGATCGACCCGATCCCGAGTATGACCGCCCTGCTCGAAGACAAGGGACTCAAGGTCATCGAGGCCGATCTCCCGGAACGCATCAACGGGCTGGCCTGTCATGTCGAACGGGCGGAGGGCGCACCGACTGAGGTGATCGTCGTCTCGCGGCACACCAATGTCGAACGCAAGCGCTTTAACCTCGCCCACGAACTCGCGCACCGGATCATCACCGAAACCGGCAATGCCGCACTGAAAAAGGAACCCTCGATGCACCGCTTCGCGGGGGCGTTCCTCATTCCGCGTGAGCATCTGGAAGAGGAAGCTGGCCGAAACCGTCACGGCATGACCTGGATAGAGATCATGCGGCTCAAGCGCACCTATGGCGTCTCCGCCGCCGCGATGCTCGTGCGGCTCGGCCAGGTGGACATCCTGTCGAAGAGTGCTGTGGAATATGCGTTCAAGACCTATGCGCGAAGCTGGCGGCGCGAGGAGCCGGAGCCTATCGGTCCAGGCGAGGGCTTCGCGGCTTTCGAGAAGCCGCAGCGCTTCGAGCGCCTCGTCTGGCGCGCGCTCGGCGAGGAGATGATTTCCCCCGTGCGGGCGGCGCAGATGCTCGGGCTCCCCTTGAGCGTTGTCGAACGCGACATCAGGGGGCCTCGTGACCAGTGACCTGTGTTGTCGTCAATGATGCGTCCTGTCTGATCGACTTGAAGAAGGGAGAGTTGCTGCACGTCCTGCTGCGGCTGCCCTATCGCTTCATCGTGCCCCTGCCCATCCGTGAGGAGGAGCTGCTCGATTTCACGGCGCAGGAATGGCGGATGCTCGAAGACGGTGGCCTCGCCACCTACGATCTGCCGGGGGAAGAAGTCGCGCGGGTTTTCGCTCTAAAGCGGGAACATAGCCGCCTGTCGGCCAATGATTGCTTCGCCCTCGTGACGACAACCTGCCAGGAAAACGGCATCCTCCTGACCGGCGACAACCTTCTACGCAAGGTCGCCACCGCTCGCGCGGTGCGCGTTCATGGCGTCCTCTGGATCATCGACGAGCTGCACGCCGCCGAAGCCTGCGATGTCGGGCTTCTTGTCTCCGCCCTGCAAATCTGGCGGGCGGATGAGGCGGTCTTCCTACCCCCCGCCGAGATCGACAAGCGGCTGCGCCGTCTCGGGGCATAATCTGAACAAGGTGGAGATGGCTGGACCCTGCCCACGACGTTCCGAGCGAAAGATCGAACGGTCATGCAAACCAGCCCCTTTTTTCGGCGTCAAAAAGCATCGTTTGTGACATTCAGCGTTACGGAAGCTACGCGCAGGTCGCCATGCCCGCCACCCTATCGCGCAACCAGCCTTTCACCATCCTCCTCTCGCAGCATCGCTTCCATGTCCTCCAAGCCATCGACTGCAGTGCGCATCTGCGCCTCATCAGCTACGCTCGCTGCCTCTGCATCGGCGACCTGACTCCCAAAATCCATCTCCATCTGTCGTTGTTCTTCGGCGATAACGGCTTGAACGACAGGCGCGGTCTTCTTTGGAACGCCGTCGACTTGGCCTGACGGTTGACCATCGCCAGCCTGGCTCGCCCTCTCCACATCGGCTTCTGTTCCCCCTGGCCCATCCGACGGCGGCGTCATCGGCATGGCGCGCACACTCAGCGGCAGCGCGCCTTGCGATCCCCCTCCCCCCGGCTTCGGAAACGGCAACTCGCCCGTTTGTGCCGCGTGGATCGCCTTGAACAGCCGGTCGTCAAAATACTGAATCCGCTTTGCACGGACTGGCATCTGCGCATCGATCACCATGACGATCTCATCGAGCGGCAGGCGGCGCGCCTCGTCTTCAGGCAACAACGAGCTTTCTTCAGTCCGTGTGGATTGGCTGCGGCCCTCGAAGGGGTTCTTGCCGATGGACTGAGACCGCGTGATGACGGTCTTCGTGGTTTTGCCGACCGCCTTGCTCAGCTCCTCGACGGTTTTTTCATCCGAGGGCGTGAGGTAGAGCTTCACGCCCGCGTTGCCCTGCAGCGCACGGCGGGTGTTCTCGCCGTAGATTTCATCGAGGGCGGGAATGGTTTGCGTGACCACGGCCAGGTGACCGCGATAGGTGCGCAGGGTCTCGATGCTCTCGACCACGATGGGCATCTTGCCGAGACGGTTGAACTCGTCGAGCATGATCATCACTGGCCAAGGCTCGTCGGGCCCGGGGTCCTTTTCCTGCATGGCCGAGAGCAGGTCAGAGAAAAACAGCCGGATCAGCGGCGCGAGCGGCTTCACCATCAGCGGCTGGACCACGAGATAGACCGAAAAGGGCTTTTTCCGGATCGTGCGGAAATCAAAGTCCGAGACTGCCGTCGCTTCATCGATGGCCGGGTTCTGCCATTGATCGAGACCCGAGGTCATCAGGAGCGAGACGTAAGAGGTCAGGGTGTCATTGTTGGTCGAAGCCAACCGCGTGAAGATCAGTTTTGCGGCCCGGTTATCCACCTCATGGCCCCGCGCGAAGTACTCCTTCTGCTTGTTCCCGCCCGAGGCGGCGATGCGATAGATTTCGCCCAAGGTGGGGCGCTTGCGCTGGAAGGCCAGCAGGCCTGCTGCCACAAAGAGATCGATCCCGCCCTTGAGGAGGCCCTGCACCCGGTCGTTGTCGCTTTGCAAAAAGAGCGTCGCCAAGAGCTGCAATTCCATCTGCTGGCGCGCGGGATCTTTCAGCTCAAAGATGCGCAGGAGCGGATTGTAGCGATGCGTGCGCTTGCCCTCCCAATCGGTGGGGGCAAAGCGATAGACCTTGTCGCCTTGGGCTGCGCGGTGCCGGGCCGTGGCCTCGAAACACTCGCCCTTCACATCGAGCGTCACGGCGGAGCCCTGCCAGGTCAGCAGGTTCGGAATGACAAAGCCCGTGGTCTTGCCGCGGCCCGTGGGGGCCACAATCAGCGCATGCGGAAAAACCTTCGAGCAAATGTAATTTGCGCGGGAGCCCGGCGGCCCAAGTTTGCCGAGGATGAACCCGGTGCCCGGCGCCCCGAAGAAGCCATTGGCCTTCATCTCGCGCGCAGTCTGCCAATGGGTCTGGCCAAAGCGTGTCAGGGCGGACCCCGAGAGGGCGAGGCTCAGCATGAGGCCGGCGGCGGCGAAGCTGCCGATGATCAGGTGGATGAGTTGGGCGTCCTCCGGGCGGCGATCGAGGATCGCCATGTAGTTCTGCGCGATGTAGGCAAAGTCGATCTCGGCACCGAAGCCGAGATCCTGGTAAGTCAGCACCGCCGAGGCGATCGTATAGCCCATGGCGGCGGTCACCAGCGTTACCAACAAGACACCGGTCGCGATCCGCGCCTTTCCCATGGGCGCGCTCAATGGACCTGTCCCCGCTCGGTCTCGCCATCCACATCGCCAGTGCGGTGTTTTTCATATTCGGTGTCGGCAAGATCATCGACCACCTGGCGCAAGGCCTCCGTGTTGGCCGTCGCGGCATCGGATTGCAGATAGACCTTGGCGACATAGAGCCGGTCGAGGCGGTCCTCGAGAACCTTTTCCAGCGCATCGGCATCGCCGGATGTGAGCCGCTCAAGTTGACGGTCATCCATCACCCGCGCGATCTCGCCCCGGAAGGCGTCCCGCTCCGCCTCGCTCTCGAAGGGCGCGGACAACTCCCCCGCCCGCTCATGGTCCAGGACACGCGCAATCTCGTCTGCAAGGCGGTCGGCACGGTCAGACCGCATCGGCGTTCCATCGCGGGTTGCGAGGATGTCGTCGCGCGTGCCAACCCCAAGCCCGTCGCGCATCTCGGTTTCGCGGCGGACCTGATTGATGGCCTCCGTGTCCCGGATCTCGACGACAGCCGCATAGGTCGCGCCGAGCCCGCGGGCGAGGTGGGACGGCATGTCCGGATAGCGCTCCCTGAATTCATCCGTGACAGCACCTGCAACGGGCGTGCGGACGTCGCGTCCCTCCATGATCCGGTCGACCTCGCGGGTGATCGCGCTGGCGCGGGCCGCATCGGTGATGGTTTCCCTGTAGGGTTCAGACCGGTCGATCACATCGCCAGGACGTGCGAGCAGGTCCGGGTGTGCCTCGAGATATGCACGCTGCTCCGTCTCGATCCGGCGCTCCGCCCGTGAGACAACCTCCCAGTCCCGGTCCTCCACCTGCTGCGCTGTCAGGCCCTCTGCGCGCATCTCCTGACGGATTGTCCCTTCCATCTCCCGCACCGCGCCCTCATGATAATGGAACCGCTCGCTGACCGGTTCCGCTTCCATGACGCCATCCCGGCGCAGCACGTTCTCGCGCTCCAACAGCGTGCCAAGTTCCACATGTACATCGTTGAGAATGTCGCGGGCCTGTTCCAGATCGGCGCGGCGTTCGAGGTTCAGATCGCGTGCCTCGGCCACCTTGGCAAGATCATCTGCGATCCATTGATGCTCCAGCGCGGCGCTCGAGGCCGCGGTCTCGATCCGGGCCACCACTTCCGATGTGCTGATCCCAGTGCCGTGTAGTGCCGCGTCAATGCGCGATCTCAGGTCGGGCTCGGCCAGTCGCTCGCGCTGATTGGCGTCAATATTGGCCTCGGAATAGATCCCGCCCTCCGAGGGGGCCTCTGACAGCGAGCCCGAGCGCAGCCCCAAGGGCTGCATGTGCTGGACCTGTGTCTGGATCTCGATGAGGCGTTTTTCCAGCACGGGACGTTCCGCGTCAGACTTCTCGGCGATCATGCCCTGCACCCGCGCGAGCTTCTCGGCATAGAGGCTTCTGAGATCCTCGAAGCTTTGATCCTCAGCCATATACACATCTCCTGTTCGGTCCACCTGTCCGCCATGCGCCAGCACCTCGCCCGCGCGGAAGAGTGCCGCGGCGATGTCTTCCCGGGCCTCCCGGGAGGCCTCTGCGGCAAGCGAATGGTAGACGGTTCTGGTGTTGGCGATCTCCGCCAGCGTCCGGGTCAGGTCCTGCCCCACGCGTTCGCGCTCGCGGGGCGCGCGGCCCTCGTCTTTCGCGGCGTAAACCTCGCTGGTGCGGGCTGGGTAATGCACGACGCCGCGATCCACCCGCCGCGTGGCCTCCAGCCGTACACCATACTTTTCCGCCTCCTCGACCATGGCGAGGCGGAAGTCGTCATAGTTGAAGCGGTGGTTGCGCCCCAGAAAGAAGAACTCGCCTTCCTGCGAGCGGCGGTTCAGCACCAGATGCGCATGCGGGTGATCGCGGTCCTCATGCACCGCGATGATGTAGTCGAAATGCCCCTTATCGGTCTGGAAGAACCGCTCGGCCACATCCGTCGCGATGTCGCGCACATCCTCCCCGCGCGTGCCGATGGGGAAGGACATGAGCATGTGGGTGGTCTGCCCAAGCTTGGGCTTGAAGCCCGCATCCCACCGCTTGGCAAAGCGCTCGGTCAGATCCTTGATGTCACCCGCCTCGAGCTTCGTCTTGCCATCCAAGAACCCGCTACTGTCCACGATATGGGTGGACTTGGTGGTGAGGTAATCGAGCTGGTTTGCGAGCTGCGATTTGGTATGCGTTCCCCCGCCCCGGATCGCCTTGAAGACTGCTGGCCGATGCCCTGCTGCCGCGCGCACAAGCTGGGTCTGCTTGGCCACGTGCAGCCCCTGCATTGAGCCCCGGACGCGGCTCCAGCCATCCCGAAAGACCTCGCCCGTGACGGCATGGACGGCATCATTCAGCCGCATGGGCAAACTCCCTCAGCGCGGCCGTGGCCTGCAGCTGCATCGCGTCCCGACGGCGGCGCAGGAGCAGGTCGATCTCGTCAGCGGAATCCAGGATGAACCGCGCCAGCCCGCGCATCTGTGCGAGGCGCAATTCGGTGAACTCCGAGCCGGCCCCCTGCCCTTGCCGATTGGCCTGCGTCATCTGCTTGGCAATCTGCGCGACCCCATTGCCGACCTCGTGCAGCGAGGCGCGGTAGCGCGCCATCTCAGCTGCCATCTGCGCGTCCGGAACGAACACCCCGCCTGCCGCCTGAATGAGCCGCCGCAGCCCCTCGGCCCGGCTTTCGATCCCCGCCTTCGCCAGCACCTCGTCGAGCGCCGCCAACTCCGCAGCCGTGACCTTCACACTGACCGCTGAGACCGGGATCGCGGCATCCGTCTGGCGCTCGGCATCGGCTTTGAGCGTGTACTGGATCGCCCGCACCGACACGCCAAACCGTTCCGCCAGCACTGAAGTGGAAACGCCTTCCGCAGCTTCGCGAACGATCTCCATGCGGTCCGCATCTGTGAGACGTTTTGAGCGCGACATGCGAAGAAAGACCCCCTATTTCCTGCCACCTTCCACCAAGGCTGCCCCCACCTTACGATAATATACCACGATGT
>Ga0209475_10001286_pt1 | contig 32972 bp, 22 predicted proteins | sample tdDd471_FD_187128 | JGI IMG/M metagenome (GOLD analysis project Ga0209475, IMG submission 187128) | Marine sediment microbial communities from the Atlantic coast under amendment with organic carbon and nitrate - tdDd47.1 (SPAdes)... | ecosystem: Environmental > Aquatic > Marine > Coastal >... | reverse complement strand
TGGGCTCCGGTTGCATTTCCATGACCTTCTCGTACGGCTGCACCGCCGCGCCATACTGCTTGGTCACGCGGTAGCACTGGGCCAGGGCGGACCAGGCCTGAATCATCTCGGGACGTTCCTTGACCACGCTGCGCAATGACGCGATGGCGGCGTGGTACTTCTTCTCTCGGATCAGGCTGACGGCGTAGTTGTAAACGACCTCGGGCTTGGTGTCCCGGGTGTTGACCCCTTCTTGCAGGAACTGGCGGGCCTCGGTGTCCCGGCCCAGTCGCATCAGCAGGTTGCCGATGGCCACCCGCAGGTCGGCCATGTTGGGATCGATCTCGAAGGCTTTCTTGTAGGCGTCCACCGCATCGTCCAGGCGGTTGGTCTGTTCGTACACCTTGCCGGTGGCGATCCAGGTGCCGGCCTTGTCGGGGTGCTCCTCCCGAGCCTTCCGGGCGGCAACCCGGGCGTCCATGGACTGGTCGCTGCGCAGGTAGACGTCCACCAGGCGGGGCAGCAGGTCGTCGCGCTCGGGAGCCAGATCGTAGGCGTCACGGTAGTTGCTGGCCGCCTCGTCCAGCAGATTGGACTGCTCCATCAGGCGGCCATCGTCGACCATCTGGGTGACCCGGTTGTGCACCAGCGAGCGGGCCTCCATGGCGCCGTCGTCCGACTCGTCCTGGACATGCTTCAAGAAGCTGATGGCCGCGGGCGTGTATTGCTCCAGCAGCTTGCGCACCGCTTGCTCGTCCCCCGCTTCGGTCTCCACGCGATTGAGGGCCAGCACCAGGCGCAGCCCTTCAGGACCCAGGTCGGGACTCATCGCTTCGATGCCCTCGGTGAAGGTCTTGCGGGCAGCGTTCGGATCGCCGGCCCGGCGCTGGGCCTCGCCGATCAGGCGCCAGAAGTCCTTGCCGCCCATGGCGTCGAAGCGGCGGTAGGCCTCGAACTCGGCCACCGCCATCTCGAACATCTCCAGACGGGAAAACACCAGACCCAGATTGCGGTGGAAATCGCCCTCCTGGGGCGAGGCCTGGATGGCCTTGATGAAGGCGTCGCGGGCCACATCCCAGCGCTCTGCCTGGGCATACAACACTCCCAGATCGTTCCAGGATTTGGCGTCGGTGGGATCGGCCAGGACCCGGGCATTGAGCTCGGCCACTTTCTCCTCGAAGCTCAGCTCCCCGTTCGAATCATCGGGATAAGAGAAGCGGATACCCTCCTCGGCGGTGGTATCGGTGGGAGTCGGCGTCTGGGCCAATGAGCTAGTAGTAACAACACCACACGCCATCACTGCCAAAACCATGACCAGTAATGGGGTATAGCGGTACCGGAATAGGAATACGCCTGTCATGCCTGCCTCACTGCCGGGAACGGATGGTGACGGATCCAGGGACACCGGACCCGGGCTAACGGGAACCGGAAGATCCGGCTCATGATAGGGTCCTCGTGCGGCTGTGTCCAGACCGGGGACCGGGCCATCAGGCTTCATACAACCACAGGCGGCTTGACGTTCCCGCTGGGATCTGTTGCTTTATGTCCATGATCCGCATCCACATACTCGGGGCCGGCGGCGCTGTCCCCACGCCCACACACACGCCGGCGGCCTACCAGGTCGTGGTGGACGATTCGGCCCTGCTGATGGACCCGGGTCCCGGTGCCCTGGTGCGTCTGGTTCAGGGGGGATTGGCCCCGCGGGGTGTGGACGATATCGAGCGCGTGCTGCTGACCCACCTGCATCCGGATCATTGCGCCGATCTGCTGGCTCTGCTGTTTGCCCTGCATTCGCCGATCCCCGAGCGGAGCGATCCGCTGCACCTGATCGGTCCCCGGGGCCTGGTCGACTACCTGAAGCGCCTGGGCGATCTGTACGGGAGCTGGCTCGAACCCCGGCAGCGGGATCTGCAGATCGAGGAGATCGAGCCCGGCCAGTCCGTGTCCCTCGGTGGCGACGCTGTGGCCGAGGCCTTTGCCGTCAACCATCCCCAGGACCGTTTCGCCGAGACGCCGCTCGGATACCGCTTCACGGACGCGGCGGGCAACGTCCTGGTTTTTTCCGGGGACACCGGGTCCTGCCCGGAGTTGAACGCAGGTGCCGCCGGCGCCGACCTGCTGGTCGTCGAGTGTTCCACCAGCGACGAGCTGGCCACCGCCGGCCACATGACCCCGACTCTGGTCGCCCGGCTCTGCCGGGACAGCCGGCCCCGGCGGGTCGTACTGACTCATCAGTATCCCCCGGCAGCGGCTCTGGACCTGAGTGCGTTGATCGAGCCCCACTGCGACTGTCCGGTGATCCAGGCCCGTGACGGCGACGTGTTCACCGTGCCACAAACCATACCCGATTCCGCCGGCTGACCGCCGCGGATGCGAGAGGAATCTTGAGACCATGACCACAAGAGTCAGCCCGGCAATTGTCCGACCCCTTCCCGGCCGCAACCGCGGCATCCTGTCCCTGGCCGGTCGCCTGGGGTTGTTCGCTTTCTGTCTGGCAATGGTCGTATCTGCCCAGCCCGCCTGGGCCGAAGAGCCGGGCAGCGGCAGCGCGGACAACAGTCGTACCGCCACCATCGACGACGCTCAGGACGGTTCCGCTTATCACGGTGGACGGGGCGAACTGGACATCATCCTGATCCACGGTCTCGGGGGCGCGGCGGAGATCTGGGAACCGGTCATTCCCTTCCTGAAAGGCACCTTCAACGTCTGGACCTTCGAACTGACCGGTCACGGCAGGACCCAACCGGTGATCAATCCGGGCATCGACACCGAGGTGGAGCGTCTGCGGGAATTCATGAGTCGGGAGAGCATTTCGTATCCTGTCTTGGTGGGCCACGGCGTCGGCGGAATGATCGCCCTGCGCTTCGCTCTCGACTACCCGGCGAACCTCAGTCGCCTGATCGTCATCGATTCGGCCCCGCGACAGATGGCCAGCGACGAGCAGAAACAGGCCATCTCCGAGGCCATACTGGCCGACTACGACCGCTTCGTCGCCAGCCGGTATCTGGACATGAGTCCCAAGGAAGACGTGACCGAGCAGATCTTGGATCTGGCCCTGCGCACCGACAGCGCGTCGTTCGTATCGTTGCTGATGAGCGGATTCGATTTCGACGTGACCGATGAATTGAAGGGACTGAGCGTGCCCCTGCTGGTCGTCGGCAGCGAGTTGATGTTCCCGGCGCCGGAGACGATCCAGGATGTGCTCAACCAGGTCGGCTACGGCAAGGCTCGGTCTCTCAGTTTCAAACGGATCGGCCAGACGGGTCACTACGTGATGCTGGAGAGGCCCGTCAACACCGCCAGCGTGTTGTTGGCCTTTGGCGTGACGCCGGATCATGAATTCGAGCATTGATTTCGCCAGGCAGCGGGCCACTGGCGGCGGCTCAGCCCTCCAGTAGCCGCAGATCGGCGTCGACCATCATGGTCACCAGTTGCTCGAAATCGACGGTCGGCTCCCAGCCCAGGATGCGGCGGGCCTTGCCGTAGTCGCCGATCAGCTGATCCACTTCCGCGGGTCGCATGTAGCGCGGGTCCTGCTTCACGTGGTCTTCCCACTTGAGGCCCACGTGGCCGAAGGCAATCTCCAGGAACTGCTTCACCGAGTGGGTCTGGCCCGTGGCGACGACGAAATCCTCCGGCTGGTCGTGCTGCAGCATCAGATACATGGCGCGCACATAGTCACCGGCGAAGCCCCAGTCACGCTGGGCGTCCAGGTTGCCCAGGCGCAACTCGTCGGCCAGGCCCAGCTTGATGCGGGCCACGCCGTCGGTGATCTTGCGTGTGACGAATTCGCGGCCGCGGCGGGGGCTCTCGTGATTGAACAGGATGCCCGAGACCGCGAACACACCGTAGCTCTCCCGGTAGTTCACGGTGATGTGGTGGCCGTAGGTCTTGGCCACGGCGTAGGGGCTGCGCGGATGAAAGGGCGTCATCTCGTTCTGCGGTACTTCACGAACCTTGCCGAACATCTCGCTGCTACTGGCCTGATAGAACTTGGCGTCGGGAGCGACCTGCCGCACCGCCTCGAGCATGCGTGTGACACCCAGGGCAGTGAACTCGCCGGTGAGCACCGGTTGGCTCCAGCTCGCCGGGACGAAGGATTGGGCCGCCAGGTTGTAGATCTCGTCGGGCTCCACGTCGCCCATGGCCCGGGCCAGGGACAGCTGATCCAGCAGGTCGGCCTGGACGAAAGTGACGTTGTCCTTCAGATGGACGATCCGCTCGAAGGTCTCGGTACTGGAGCGGCGTACCATGCCGTAGACCTCGTATCCCTTTTCCAGCAGGAAATCCGCCAGATAGGAGCCATCCTGGCCGGTGATACCGGTGATCAGCGCTTTTTTGGACATGGTCGTACTCCGTGTTCGAATCCATTCGGGTCAGGCGACGGCTCCGGCAGATCGGTGCGCCGGATCATCCGGGGCAACCCGGACCTGGACAGAATCTAACACGCCACCGGTGGGCTGGACAAGTTTCACCACAGAGGTCATCTTTGAGCGGTACAGAAATACCCTCGGTTTCAAGAAACAGGAGACATCGCCATGGCCATCGTCCTTGACGGTTCGGGACTCACCATCGAGAAGGTCGTACGCATCGCCCGCCAGGCCGAACCCGTGGAACTGGCGCCCGCCGCCCTGGAGCGCATCAAGACCTGTCGCGGATTGCTGGAGAAGAAGATCGACGCCAGGGAGATCATGTACGGCGTGAACACGGGCATCGGCGAGTTCTCCGAGATCGTGCTGGAAGACGACCAGGTGCGGGAGTTCCAGAAGTTCCTGATCTACAACCACGCCGCCGGCATCGGCGACCCGGCTCCCATCGAGTACGTGCGCGGCGCCATGGCCGGTCGGATCAACGTTCATGCCCACGGCCACTCGGGCTGTCGCCCGGAGATCACCCTGACATTGCTGGCCATGTTGAACAAGGGCGTCACGCCCTTCGTCTGTCAGAAGGGTTCCGTGGGCGCCTGCGGCGACCTGGCTCCCATGTCCCAGGTGGCCCTGCTGCTGATGGGCGAGGGACAGGCCTACTACCAGGATGAGCTGCTGGACGGAGCCGAAGCCCTCGAGCGGGCGGGCATCCCGGTGCCGGGCCTGCACGCTCGTGACGGTCTGGCGACCATCAACGGCTCGAACCTGTTGACGGCCATGAGCGCCATTCATATCCACGACATGGAACGCTGGTTGAAGCAGGCCGAGATCACCGCCGCCATGTCCCTGGAGGCTCTACGCGCCAACATGAAGCCCTACGAGAGCCGTCTGCATGAAGTGCGCGGATTCGCCGGAGCGGTGCGCAGCGCCCAGGCCATCCGCCGCTGCGTCGCCGGCAGCGACCTGCTGACGGGCAAGGTGAAGACCAAGGTGCAGGACGCCTACTCCATGCGTTCGACCCCCCAGGTCATCGGTGCGGCCCACGACGCGGTGGCTTACGCCCGCAGCCAGGTGGAGATCGAGCTGAACGGCGTGGGCGACAATCCCATCTTCTTCCCCGAGGATGACCTGACCCTGACCGGGGCCAATTTCCAGGGCACACCGGTGTCGCTGCCCATGGAGCTGGCCGGCCAAGCCATCACCATGGTCAGCGTGCTATCGGAGCGGCGGCTGAACCGGTTGCTGAATCCCGCCCTGAGTGCGGGACTGCCCGCCTTCCTGACCAAGGGCGCCGGCATGTTCAGCGGAATGATGCTCAGCCAGTACACCGCCGACAGCCTCATCGTCGAGCAGCGGATGCTCTGTACTCCGGCGGCGGTGGCCTCGATCCCGGCTGCGGCGGATCAGGAGGACTTCGTCTCCATGGGTATGAACACCGCTCTCAAAAATGCCCAGATCCTGGACAACGCCTACGGGATCCTGGGCATCGAAATGATGGGGGCCGCCCAGGCCCTGGATCTGCGTGAGTTCCAGCCCGGCAAGGGCTCGGCGGCGGCCCGCACGTGCGTGCGCGAGGTCGTGGACTTCCTGGACATCGACCGGTCCCTGGCGCCGGACCACACGGCCATGCAGGCACTGGTCAAATCCTGCGCCGTTCTGGAGGCTGTCGAGACCGCGGTCGGCGACCTGGCCGGCTAGTTCACGGTCCGCTTCCTGCCCACTGCACCTGAAAAGGCCCCGGCATTGCCGGGGCCTTTCATCGAAACCGAGTCGGGAGGGGATTTCCGCCTCAGCCTCGTATCTCTTCCCAGATGGCCTTGATGGAGTGCTTGACCTTCTGCTTCCGATCGCGGTAGGTCGTGTGCAGCAGCTCGTGGGACTTGTGGCCCAGGGGCTCGCCCAGGAACTCGTCGTACAGCAGGCGGATCATGGGATTGTTGTGTGACTGCCGGATCTCGGCCTTGCGGTCGATCTCGTAGATAGCCTCCTGGCGCTGGTGCCAGAAGTTCTGGTAGTTCTTCTTGATCCGTGGCTGGCCTCCACCGCCCATGCAGCCGCCGGGGCAGCCCATGAATTCGATGAACACGTACTCTGCCTCGCCGCTGGCCACGCGCTCCACCATCTCCCGGGCCGCTTTCAAGCCGTGGGCCACGCCCACCTTGACCACGCCCAGTTCACCCAGGTCCACGTCGGCCTCACGCATGTTCTCGTAGCCGCGAATGGCGGCGAACTCGATGCGCGGCAGTTCCTCGCCGGTGACCGCGTGGTGCACGGTGCGAATGGCCGCTTCGGTCACTCCGCCGGTGGTGCCGAAGATCTCGGCGGCGCCGGAGTAGGTTCCCATCCACTGGTTGTCGTACTTGCCGTCGGGCATGCCCGGCAGCCAGATGCCCTCGCGCTTGAGCAGCCGGGCGCACTCACGGGTCGTCAACACGACGTCGACATCGGCTTGACCGTCAGCGGTGAACTCGGGACGCGAGGCTTCTTCTTTCTTGGCCGTGCAGGGCATGATCGAAACCACGCGCATACACGCCGGGTCGACTCCCATGCGCTCCGCCAGGTAGGTCTTGGCAATGGAACCGAAGCACTGCTGGGGAGACTTGACCGTCGACAGGTGATCGCGCAGCTCGGGGTGGTTCTTCTCCAGCCAGTTGACCCAGCCGGGAGAGCAGGAGGTGAACAGGGGCAGGGTCTTCTGCTCCTGGACTCGCTGCAACAACTCGGCTCCCTCCTCCATCACCACGAGATCGGCGGTGAAGTTGGTGTCGAGGACCACATCGGCGCCCAGGTGGTTCAAGGCGGTGATCAGCTTGCGCTCGACGTTGGCGCCGGCGCCCATGCGGAACTCCTCGCCCAGGGCGATGCGCGTCGCCGGAGCTATCTGCACCACGGTGAAGATGTCCGGATCATAGAAGAAGTCGATGACCCGCTCGGTGTCGTCCTTCTCGGCCAAAGCCCCCACCGGGCACACCAGGCTGCACTGGCCGCAGCTGACGCATTCGCTGGTACCGAGGGCCAGGTCGTCACGTACTCCGATCTCGGTAGACAGTCCTTTGCCCGACAGAACCAGTACATCTGTCTGCTGCACGTCGCGGCAGACGGCGATACAACGCCGGCAGCGCACACACTTGGTCATATCCCGGACCAGAGCCACTGAGCTGACGTCCACGGTGCGGTCGGCAAAGAACTCCGGATAGGAGTAGCGGGTCTCCTGCAAACCCACGAACTGGGCGATGTCCTGCAGCTCGCAGTCACCATGGCGCACGCAGGTAGCGCAATCCTGGTTGTGGTCAGAGAGCAACAGTTCCATCTGCAAGCGCTGGTGCTGACGCACGTCCGGCGTGCGGGTCTGGATCGTCATTCCCTCTTCCATGGGCGTATCGCAGGCGGTCAGCAGCTGCGCCGAACCATTGTCCTTTGCCGTGACCTCGACCAGGCACATGCGGCAGGTGCCCGGCATATGGCCGATATCACCCAGCTCGCACAGGGTGGGAATGAACTGTCCGTGGGCACGGGCTACGTTCAGGATCGTTTCGTTTTCGCCGAAGGCGACGCTCTTGCCATTGATCTTGCCGTTCACGTTCGCCTCCTACTTTTCCGTCACGAGTGAATAAACCCGGTAGCAGCGCATGCAACGCTCCGCTTCCCGGTAGGCGTCGGCGACGGAGATGGGTTTCTCCACCTCCGCGAACTTGCGCTTGCGTTCCTCGGGATCCAGCTCCTGGACCTTCACCCGGTAGAGATGCCGGATGGGCTGCTCCACATCGTCGCGGCCCAGCTTGCGCAGTCCCTTGAGCATGCGCTGCATGCGCCGCCGGGGCTGGAAAGTGACCCGACCGTGGGTCAGGTAGTCGTCGATGGACGAGGCCCCCAGCTCACCCTGGGCCATGGCCTCGATCAGGGTGGCCGGACCGGTCACCGCGTCGCCGCCGGCGAAAACTCCCGGCCGCGAGGTGGTCAGGGTGTCCTCGTCGACGTCGATCAGACCCCAGCTGTTGAACTCGATGCCGTCGTCCGGAGTGATGAAGCGGTGATCGACCTTCTGGCCGATGGCCGGCACGACGAAATCCGTGTCGAGAGTGAACTCGGAGCCCTCGACTGGAATCACGCGACGCCGACCGCTCTCGTCGGGGTCGCCCAGTTCCATCCGCAACAACTCGATGCCGGTGACCTTGCCGTCCTCGGCGATGACCCGGGTTGGATGGGTCAGATAGTGGAAGACGACCCCTTCCTTCTCGGCAGCTTCGAGCTCCTCGTGGTCGGCGGGCATCTCGTTGCGTGAACGGCGGTAGACGATGTGCACTTCCTTCACACCCATCCGCAGGGCGCTACGCACGCAATCCATGGCCACGTTGCCGCCGCCGACGACGACCATCTTCTCACCCAGGTCCATGGGGATGCCCATGTTGATGTGGTAGTGGTTGATGAAGAGCAGGAACTTCACGCCGGTGATGTAGCCCTGGACCGACGACTCCTCGCCGGGCACGCCGATCTGCTTGCCGGTGTGGGCGCCCACGCCCAGGAAGACGGCCTTGTAGCCCTGGGCAATCAGGTCGTCCAGACTGAAGTCCCGGCCCATGCGCTGGTTGTAGAGGATGCGTCCGCCGAGGTCCTCGATGATCGAGACCTCTTTGCGCAGGATCTCCTCCTTGGGCAGGCGGTACTCGGGAATGCCGACGGCAGCCATGCCCCCGGGCTCGGTCATGGACTCGAACACGTCCACGGGGTAGCCCTTGAGCAGCAGGTGATAAGCGGCGGAGATGCCCGCGGGACCGGCGCCGATGACGGCCACCTTCAGGTCCGCTGACTTGGGATCGGTGATCAGCTCCTTGGTGAACCAGCCTTCGCTCGCATACTTCTCGTGATCGGCCACGAAACGCTTGAGGACCTTGATGCCCACCGGCTCATCCACCTGGGTGCGGCGGCAGGCCATCTCGCAGAACCGGACGCAGACCCGACCGCAGGTGGCGGCCATGGGGTACTTCTGCAGCACGACGCCCACCGAGTGAGTGAACTTGCCGTCCTTCACGTAGTCGATGTAGCGGGGAACATCGACCTTGCTGGGACATTCCTCGATGCACGGCGCCGTCACGTAGGACGCCCCGGGCTGGTCGACCCGGGCTGCTCCCCTGGCCAGCTCGTTGTCGATCTCATCCGGAAACGAGTGCAATAATCTCAGCAGGGGCACGGTTGCAGTTTGCCCCAGACCGCACAGGGAGGACGATTGCACGTGCTCGGCCAGCTCTCGGATTTCCTCCAGTGCGTTACTGTCGACCTCGCCGTCGATCAGCGCCTCCAGCTTGTCCACCAGGATGCGGGTCCCCGAACGGCAGGGGGTGCACTTACCGCAGGACTCGTTGGCGGCCCGGCTCAGATACGCGTGAACGGCACCCAGGAGTGATACGTCCTTGTCGAACACGAAGAAACCCTTACCGCCAAGAAATGCGCGCACGGGATTGCCCGCATCGAACTCTTCGAACTCGTCCAGTTCGGGGAATTCATCTATCTCGAAGAACCGCTTGTCGCGGTTATCGACGACCATCTCGTCCCAAGCTCCGTAGACCACTTTGGCCATGACCGCACTCCTTCTCAGGCGCCGTGATCGGCGCTGTTGATTGCGGTCTTCTGGATGACCGGCAGGATCGATTGGTAGAATGCCTGTTCGGCATCCTGATGCCTGGTGCGAACCACCTGGTCGGCGACCTTCACGCTGACCAGACTCTGGTCGTCGCAATCGCCGATGCAGAAACTGCCCTTGAGGCAGACCGTGTCCTGCAGCTGCTCCTTCTCGATCAACTCCATGAACGACTTGAGCACGATCTCAGCGCCACTGAGATGGCAGCTCTCCCCCACACAGACCGTCAGATCCAGCATGTCCTCTCCTGCTCGGCGTCGGGTGTCCGGAAGGGGCTGATTCCCGCTCCAAAGCTGCCGAGGCCTGTTAAAAAATAATCATTTGCCGGGAAAGCAAGGAAAAAGGAGGTGTGGTAGGAAATTTATCAACAGCGCGCAGAATTCTCGTTATCTTATTATTTTACAATATATTATAGAATAGAACTGTATCCATTATAAGGAACAATTCGCCCTGACTTTTGAGATCAACCCTGCGAGAACCCGCTGGTCTGTCATTTTTTTGACAGCGTTCATGCAATAACACAGCGGAAATTCCGACCGATCTGGCCCTCAAACGGCGTCGCCGGATTGCAGGGCCGGGTCGGGGTCGGTATCCAGATCTGACTGATCCGGCGAATCGACAGCATCGGTGCCAGTGGAGATCCGGGTGATTCGCGGAGCCGGGACGGCGATTGGGGCGACCGAATCGGTTGCAACGTCGTTGTCGCCGCCAGCAGTCTCGGCGGCTTCCAGGTTGCAGAGCTCCGGCTTCCCGAAGAGGTATCCCTGCCCGTAGCGCACACCCAAATCGAGTAACAAGCGGTAGTCCTCGGCGTCCTCGATCCCCTCGGCAACGACTTCGGCCCCCAGGGCATTGGCCACCTTGAGCATGCGGGCCAGAGCCCCCTGCAGTTCGGACTCCGCTGCGATGCCGCGGACCAGACGCTTGTCGATCTTCATGACCTGGGGCTGCAGCATGACCAGACCCTCGAGACAACTGTTGCCGAAACCCACGTCGTCGATGGCGATGCGGATGCCGGCTTCCTGCAGCAGGCGCACCCGGTGCACCAGCACCGAAGGATCGCCCAGCAATTGTTGCTCGCTGATCTCGAGGCAGCAATGACCGTAGCTCTTGTTGAAGCTCAGCACTCGGATCAATTCCTCGGCGGGAGTCTGCAACAAGGTCGCCGGCATGATATTCACGTGATAACGTCCGCCGCCGTCCTGCCTAGCAGCCTCACGGGCGCACAGTTTCAGGCAACGCAGATCAACCGCCGCCAAGATGTCCTTCTCCTGGCAGTAGCGGAACAGATTGTCCGGTCGGCGTAGCGGTCCCTCGGGCCCGCGAATCAGCATCTCGCGAGAAACGATGCGCCCGTCGACCAGGTTCACGATCGGTTGACTGGCCACTTCCAGGACGTTGCCCCGCAGGAGAGCCCGGATCATCTCCGGACCCACTTCCACCGGTCGGATCATCTCGACCTCGGCCACTGTCGCCGCCCGAGAAACTCGGTTCTTGCCCTGCAGCTTGCTGCGTTGCAGGACGAAATGGGCCTTGGCCAGGACTTCATCGAAGGACATGCAGGTCGGATTGATGCCGGTCACGCCGATACTGGCGGTGGTCGTCAGCGCATTGTCCCCCGCCTGGATCACATCTCGCCCCACGGCCAGACGGATGTTCTCGGCGATCCCTTCGCCCTCCGCCAGATCGGTTCCCGGCAACATGACCACGAAACGATCGGTACCACAGCGACCCACCTTGTCCTGTTCCCGGATGGACTCGGAGATACGGCGCGAGGCGCCGACGAGCACCAGGTCACCCACTCCCAAACCAAGGGTGGCGTTGATTCGGGAAAAGTCGTCCAGGTCCACCAGCAGGATGAGTAGGTCCCGGTTCTCGCGCCGGCAGTGGACCAGTTCGTCCATGATGACCTGCTCCATGCCCTTGCGGTTCAGCAAACCGGTCAACGAGTCGGTGTGCATCATCCAATCGAGGCGGGCGGTGACGGTCGCCAGTTCGCGACTGACCGCCATCTCCCGATGACAGAATTCGAGAGTGCGTGACAACAGGCGCGTCGTCAGGTCCTGCGCCACCAGACACTCCCGGGCGCCGGCCAGCTTGACCGCGCTCTCGGCGGCTGGAGACGCCCGCTCGGTGAGGGCCACCATCGGCACCTCGGGGAAAGCGGCGCTGAGCTTGCGCAGAGCTCCCAGCATTTCCATCTCGGCTGTCTTGGCACCGACGAGGACCATGTCCACTGGATTGATCTTCAGGTAGGTCAGGGCATCGGTCAGGTGAGTGAAGTGGGCAACCAGAAAGCGCGGCTGACGCAGGGCGCCAAGCAAGCCACGTATCCGATCGGCTTGAACCGGGTCCCCGTGTATGAATAGTAGTCGGCGTATCTGCTGGTCCGAGGACATAGCGCGGGTCCTGAATCCCTTCAGCATGGCTGTAGGCCGCATCCGTGCAGCCGAGCGCTCGATTCCACGTCCCTCCGCCGGAAACCCTACACCGCGGATACCGGCTACGCAACCGTTATCACCTGTAACGCAGATTATTCCACAGATAATCCGGCGGGATCACGCAAGATCCTTGATCATCTCCACCACCGGCGTCGCGTCGTTCATCACGTAGAAGTGGATGCATTCTGCACCGGCGTCGACCAGACCTTCGACCTGGCGACGTCCCCAGCGCTGGCCGATCTCCTTGGCCTGCGCCGGCGATTCCATGATCTCGTCGACGAGATCGTCGGGTATGCTCACATGGAAGTGTTTGGGCAGAGTCTTCAACTGACGCACATTGTCGATGAGCTTGATGCCGGGAATGATGGGGACGGTGATGCCTGTCTCCCGGGCGGCGCGCACGAAGTCGAGGTAGGCCTGGTTGTCGAAGAACATCTGGGTCACGACATAGTCGGCGCCGGCATCCACTTTTTCCTTCAGGTAGCGCAGGTCATTCTTGATGCTGGGCGCCTCCACATGCTTCTCCGGATAGCCACCCACTCCGATACAGAAATTAATAGGCTCGCTGTCGGCCAGGTCATGGAGATAGCGGGCTTCCCGCAGACTCACCAGTTGCGTGACCAGGTCCCGGGCATACACGTTCCGGGTCCGGCCCTGTTGCACCACCTTGGTGTAGTTGGATTGATCGCCTCGTATCGCCAGCACGTTGTGGATGCCCAGGTAGTTCAGCTCGATGATCGCGTCCTCGGTCTCCTCGCGTGTGAAACCGGCACACAGCAGGTGGGGAACCGTGTCGATGCCATACCGATTCTGGATGATCCCGCAAATGCTGATGGTCCCCGGGCGCTTCTTGCTGACCCGGCGGCTGATGGTACCGTCACCCGCTTCCTCGTAGACCGCCTCGGCCATGTGGCTGGTCACGTCGATGAACGGAGGCTTCACCGGGGCGATCTGTTCCACCATATCGATGATGTCGCGGACGGTCTTGCCCCGCGCCGGAGGAATGATCTCGAAGCTGAAAAGTGTCCGGTCGGCCCGGTCCAGGTGTTCGATGACGTGCATTACGGTTGAGCCTTTCCTGCAGGGCGCTGCGCCCGCGTCTCACAAAACGGTCGAAGTATCAGGGCCGCAGTCCGCCAGTATAACCCTCAACCCAGGTTGGCCGCCAGCCAGTGGGCCGCCTCGGTAACGGTCAAGCCCGTCCGCCGGGCGTAGTCCTCCACCTGATCCTGGCCGAGACGTCCCATGCCGAAGTAGCGGGACTCGGGGTGGGCGATGTACCAGCCCGAAACTGAAGCGGCAGGATCCATGGCACAACTCTCGGTGAGGGTCACACCGCAGTTGGCCGGAGCGTCCAGGAGATCGAACAGGGCCCGCTTGGCATAGTGATCGGGACAGGCGGGGTAACCGGGGGCCGGCCGGATGCCTTGATACTCTTCGGCGATCAGAGCGTCGTTGTCCAGAGCTTCCTCGGAAGCGTAGCCCCAGAGTTCACGACGCACCTGCTGATGAAGATACTCGGCGAATGCCTCCGCCAGCCGATCAGCCAGGGCTTTGACCAGGATTGAGCGGTAATCGTCGTCAGCACTCTGGCGGATCTCGGCCGCCACGCTAGCGCCCAAGCCGGCGGTGACCACGAATCCGCCGACCCAGTCGGCGATCCCCGAATCGGTCGGTGCGATGAAGTCGGTCAGCGAAAGATTCGGACGACCGGCCGAGCTGCGACGCTGTTGCCGCAGGAACGGGACACGGCGCAGCACACCGGTACGCGATTCATCCTCATAAATGATCAGGTCGTCGCCGTCGCTAGCGGCGGGGAACAATCCCGCTACCCCAGCGCCACGCAATTCTGCTCCACCGATCAGTTCTGCCAGCAATTCCTCGGCGTCCGCCAGCAGGCGCCTCGCCTCGACACCTGTTTCGGCATCGTCCAGGATGTTCGGGTAACGGCCGGGCAGCCGCCAGGTGCGGAAGAACGGCGTCCAGTCTATGTACGGCCGCAATCGGTTCAGATCGAAGTCGGGCAGAACATGAAGGCCCGAACTCACGGGAGCCGGCGACTCGTAATTCGACCAGTCCAAGCGCAGGCCGTTCTTCCGAGCTTCGTCCAGGCCCAGCAACTGCTTTTCCTGTACCGCCGCCAGCCTCTGCCGTCGTACCTCTTCATACTCGTCGCGAATCTCCACCCGGACCCTGGCACCGGTCTCCGGCTTCAATAATCTGCCGACGACGCCGACGGCTTGGGAAGCGTCCGGCACGTGAAGCACGCCCGGTTCGTAGAAGGGATCGATCTTCACCGCGGTATGGACCCGGCTGGTGGTGGCACCGCCGATCAGCAGGGGAACTTCGAGTCCGGCGCGGGTCATTTCCTCGGCCACATGAACCATCTCCGAGAGCGAAGGAGTGATCAGTCCGCTGAGGCCGATGGCATCCACCGCGTGTTCCTTGGCTGCAGCGATGATCTTGTCCGCCGGCACCATCACACCCAGATCGATGACCTCGTAGTTGTTGCATCCCAGCACCACCGCCACGATGTTCTTGCCGATATCGTGGACATCGCCCTTGACCGTGGCCATCAGGATCTTGCCCGCATTGACCTGGCCGTCCTTGCGCAAACGCATCAGGTGCGGTTCCAGCACGGCCACCGCCTTCTTCATCACCCGAGCTGAACGGATGACCTGGGGCAGAAACATCTTGCCGGCGCCGAATAGCTCGCCCACTTGGTTCATCCCCGCCATGAGCGGCCCTTCGATGACGTCCAGCGGACTGCCCATCATCTCATGGGCTTCGGCGGTATCGTCCTCGACAAAGCCGGCTTCCCCCGACAACAGGGCGTGGGCCAGTCTTTCGGCCACCGGCGCTTCCCGCCAGGAGAGATCGACCTCCTGCGCCGAACGGCTGCCGACGGTACGTGTTGCGATGGCGGTCAGTCGCTCGGTGGCGTCGTCGCTCCGGTCCAGGATCACATCCTCCACGACCTTCAGAAGCTCGGCGTCGATTTCCGCGTAGACCGCCAGCTGGCCGGCATTGACGATGCCCAGATCCAGTCCGGCGTCGATGGCGTGATACAGGAAAACCGAGTGCATGGCTTCGCGAACGGTATCGTTGCCCCGGAAGCTGAAAGACAGGTTGCTGATCCCACCGCTGACCAGCGCGCCGGGCATCGTTTCCTTGATGACTCGACAGGTTTCTATGAAATCCAGGGCGTAGGTCCGGTGTTCCTCGATTCCGGTGGCCACGGCGAAGACGTTGGGATCGAAGATCACGTCCTCAGGAGCAAAGCCCTCTTCCTCCACGAGAACCCGCCAGGCCCGGCGGCAAATCTCGACCCGGCGCTTCAGGGAATCGGCCTGGCCTTGCTCGTCGAAGGCCATGACCACGGCGGCCGCGCCGTAACGGCGAATCAACCGCGCCCGGCGCCGCAGTTCATCCTCACCGTCCTTGAGACTGATGGAATTGACCACGCCCTTGCCCTGGATCCTCTGCAAGCCCGCCTCGATGACGTCCCAGCGACTGGAATCGATCATCACCGGCACCCGGGACACCTCGGGATCCGAGGCCAGCACATTCAGGAAGTCGGACATGGCTTCAACCGACTCCAGCATGGCGTCGTCCATGTTGACATCGACGATTTGGGCACCGCCGCGGACCTGCTTGCGTCCCACTTCCAGGGCCGCCTCCAGGTTGCCCTCGCGAATCAGCTTGGCAAAGCGGCGGCTACCGGCCACGTTGGTTCGTTCACCGATATTGACGAACAGAGAGTCTTCATCGATGACCAGGGGCTCGAGCCCCGCCAGGTAGGTACCCCGGCGCGGCGCCGCCACCTGCCGCGGCGGTACGCCGGCCACGGATTCGGCGATGGCGCTGATGTACTCCGGTGTCGTGCCGCAACACCCCCCGGCTATATTCAGTATCCCGGCCTCGGCGAATTCGCCCATGATGGCTGCCATCTGGTCGGGGGTCTCGTCGTATCCCCCCAGTTCGTTGGGCAATCCGGCGTTGGGGTGGGCCGATACCAGGGTGTCCGCCACTGCGGAGATCTCGGCCACGAATGGACGCATCGCCGTGGCGCCCAGCGCGCAATTCAAACCGAAAACCGCTGCGTCGGCATGGCGCAGGGAGATCCAGAAGGCTTCCGGGGTTTGCCCGGTCAAGGTACGGCCACTGGCGTCGGTGATGGTCCCCGATACCCAGACCGGAAAGTCCACCAGTCCCCGCGCCAGCAGTAGCTTCTCGATGGCGAAAACCGCAGCCTTGGCGTTCAACGGATCGAAGATCGTCTCGACCATCAGGATGTCGACGCCACCGTCGAGCAGCGCCTCGGCTTCCTCGCCATAGGCCGCGACCAGTTGGTTGAAAGTCACGTTCCGTTTGCCGGGATCGTTCACGTCCGGCGAGATGGAGCACGTTCGGTTGGTCGGTGCCAGGGAACCCGCCACCAGACGAGGCCGAGCAGGCTCGGCGGCAGTGAATTCGTCGGCCGCCTCCCGAGCCAGCCGGGCAGCCGCCACATTGATGTCCCGGACCAGGTGGGTCGCCCCATAATCCGCCTGGGCGATCGAGGTCCCGTTGAAGGTGTTGGTGGTGATGATATCGGCTCCTGCGGCCAGGTAGCCCCGGTGGATCTCCTTGATGACCTGCGGACGGGTGAGGCAGAGAATATCGTTGTTGCCCTTCAGGTCTTGCGGGTGCTCTGCCAGCAGCGAACCCCGGAACTCATCCTCGGACAACCCAAAGGTCTGAACCATGGTTCCCATGGCGCCATCCAGCACGAGAATGCGTTCGGATGCCAGGGCGTTGAGGGCGTTTCGGGTCAATGGTGTCATCGCGGGCATCGACTTCTGTTGATGGTACTCGGAGTCACTACTCGCTCACGGCTCGGGAGCGGGCTTCGGAGATCACTTCCTCGTTGTGGCGAAGCATGGCCCGTATCTCATCTACGTAGGCCAGGCCCCGTTCGGAATAGCTGGTCAAACCCGCGGCCAGTTCGGCAGGATCCGGCTGTAGGTCCTCGCCCCGCATACGGGCCCTGATTTCCCGGAGCAACTGGTAGCTGTGACCGGTGTTCAGGTTGCGCATGTAACTGCTGACCGATTCGTCGACCGAAGAAAACTCCGCCACCTCGTAGGTAGCCCCGTGGGGACGGTGTTCCGGGACGATGCCGCAACCGGGGCTGAAGCACCACTGGCCGAAAAGGTTATTTCCCTCCCGGGCGAACCGGGAAGTACCCCAGGCCGATTCGTTGGCGGCCTGAACCAGGACCAGGTTCTCCGGGACGCCGTCGACTCTCAGCAGCGCATCGTACCAGAAGTCGGTAGCAGAGAAGTCCGATTTCTCGATCCGAAAATCCCGGACCACCGTTTCCAGCCAGGCCCGATCGTCGGCGGGGATCTCACGTTCCCAACGGACGTGTTCGTACACGAAATGCAGGCGGCGGCGGATATCGGCCAGGCGCCGGTTTTCCGCCTCCACCATGGGCAGCAGGAAACCGAAAAAGCGCAGTTTCCGGGCATGGACATCCTGGTACCCCGACAGATCCGGCAGCGAACTCTGCTTCCTACCGAAAGCCACCGGCGTGGGACGCGCCGCCGAGTTGACGGATGAACCGAAAGCCGAGACCTGGAGGCATCGGACCGCATGGCGGGCTTCCACGACGTGCTGGGCGGGGGGACTCAGAAACGGTTCCTGGGCTCCATCGGCCCAGGCGGCGGCCGGCGGTAGCAGGCCCAGAACGACGAGTGTCAACAAGCCCGTCAAACACCACTGCATCTTTTGAATCTCGGCAGTCTGAGTCATCGCTCAATCCTCGTGTACCTGGCCCAGAATCCAGGTATGGCTGTACCAGTACCACCGATTTCCCGCACTGGAAGGCGCAGTCACGTTGTATCTGCTGCGGCCGGGAGCCAGCGGCTGTTCGGACCGTATCTCCAGTATCCTCCGCTGAACATCGATCCAAGTCAAGGCGGCGGCACCCTGACCGCTGGCATACGAGGCCAGCTGGGCCTGCTGATAATCCCCTTCCGCGAGGGTCAGCTGCAATACCGGACGAAAGTCCCGACCCGTTTCCAGGGGTAGGTTCGGGTCTGCGGGCTCGGCGCTGACAACCGGCAACGGCAGACACCCCACCTTGGTGCCAAACGTTTCCATGGACGCAAAAACACCGGCCATGGGAAATCTCGGCAACAGGGTTCGATCGGTAATTCGCTGCAACGCTCCGGACTGCTGACCGAATCCGGTCCAGCCCAGATCGGCCACGATCTGTCTCAGGGCAGCGTCGTATTCACCGTAAGGATAGGCGAATAGACCCGGATCCTGGCCAATTCGGTCGCGAATGGCCTCGGCGGCTGCCTCCAGCTCCTCACGGGTGCGTGCGGTCCATGCTGCTTCCGATTCACCGGCACCCTTGCGCTGCATGTGGGCATGGAGATTGCCGTGATTGGCGATCGTCGCCCCGGCCGCCGCCATTTCCCGCATCTGGTCCCAGGTCAGTACGGGTCCGCGCCGATGATCCACCGCATCGGGACACACGAATACCGCAAACGGCCATCCCCGCTGCCGCAAGCGAGGGAAGGCCTCGGAGTAGACGGACTCGTATCCGTCATCGAAGGTAAAAACCACCACGCTGTCAGGCAATCCAGTGCCTGAAGTGAGGCTGTCGATGACTGCCGGCAACGACAACACCCGAAAGCCGTGGCGGTCGAGGTACTCCAGATGCTCCTCGAAAACTTCGGGCGCGACACTGGTGCTCGGCGGGGTGGTCGTGTCCACGTGGTGATAGAGCAGAACCACCGCATGATCCGGGACCGTCTCTACGGTCGCAGCTGCCGCGCCGACCTCGACGCCGTGGACGCAGGACAAGCAGACGATAAAGACAAGGTGCCTTCGCAATTCAACTCCTTCTCTAATCAGAGACAAGCCTCTCCCTCCAGGGATCAGAATGCCTACAGGATAATCCCACTTTCGGGACCGGTAAAGGGGCCGAGTGACCGACGGCCGGATGGAAACAGGCGTGCAACCGGAAAACCACTCAGATCCCTCGACAGGGACCTTGGCTTGGCCTATTTACTTTGGTATAAAGGAGCGAACCCTCGACCTGATCCGCCAAGCGCGGATCGCTGGAGCTTCCATCCCCGAAAGAAGGATGACGATGCGATTGTACCCGCACCGCCTGCTGTCGCCGGCCGTCCGGCGCCTCCTGTTCCTGGCAGTCCTGCTGCCCACTCTCTTGACCGCTGCCTCGGCTCTCGGCGAGGACGAGGGACCGTGGTCCAGTGGCGACTTCTCGGGTCTGGCCTTCCGAGGCATCGGACCGGCCATCGCATCGGGTCGTGTGGGCGATTTCGCCGTCGATCCCCGCAACTCCTATCACTACTACGTCGGCGTCAATTCCGGCGGTGTTTGGGAAACCCACAACGCCGGCGTGACCTTCGAACCCATCTTCGACGGTGAGGGCAGCTACTCCATCGGTTGTCTGGCCATCTCCCCCTCCCATCCGGACATCGTCTGGGTCGGTAGCGGTGAGAGCAACAGCCAGCGCAGCGTAGCCTACGGCGATGGAGTCTACCGTTCGCTGGACGGAGGCCAAAGCTGGCAGAACATGGGCCTCAAGCGCTCCCTGCACATCGGTCGGATCGTCATCCATCCCGCCGATCCGAACGTGGTCTACGTTGCGGCCGAAGGCCCGTTGTGGGGTCCGGGCGGCGACCGGGGCGTCTACCGCACCGTCGACGGGGGCGAGAACTGGGATCTGATCCTGGAGATCGACGAGAACACCGGCGTCGTGGATCTGGTCATGGACCCTGCCGACCCTGATGTCATGTATGCCGCCAGCTACCAGCGCCGCCGCCATCTCTGGGTGCTGATCGATGGTGGCCCCGGCTCGGGGATCCACAAGACCTCCGATGGTGGCAACACCTGGACCGAGCTGTCGAGCGGCCTGCCTTCGACGGACATGGGTCGCATCGGGCTGGCCGTGGCCCAGAAACAGTCGGGAACCGTTTATGCCATCATCGAAGCGGCCGGCGGCAAGGGTGGGTTCTTCCGCTCCCTGAACGCCGGTGCAAGCTGGGAGAAGATGAGCGACTACGTGGCCGGCAGTCCTCAGTATTACAACGAAATCGTACCCGATCCAGTGAACCCCGATCGTCTGTACAGCATGGACACCTTCCTGCAGGTGACCGAGGACGCAGGCAAGACCTGGACCCGACTGAGCGTCCGCTCCAAGCACGTGGACGACCACGCCATGTGGGTTGATCCCGCGGCCACGGATCACCTCCTGGCCGGCTGCGACGGCGGCATCTACGAGTCCTTCGACCGGGGTGAGAACTGGCGTTACATGGGCAACCTGCCGGTGACCCAGTTCTATCGCGTGGCCGTGGACTATGACGAGCCTTTCTACAATCTCTACGGCGGTACCCAGGACAACAACACCATCGGCGGGCCCTCCCGGACGACGTTCGCCCACGGAGCCAGCAACCGCGAGTGGTTCTTCACCCTCGGCGGCGACGGCTTCGAACCGGCCGTCGATCCCACGAATCCCGATATCGTCTACTGCCAGTGGCAGTACGGAAATCTGAACCGCTACGACCGCAAGAGCGGCGAGACCCTGGACATCCAGCCCCAACCCGAGGAAGGCGAGATCCTCAAATGGAACTGGAATTCGGCGCTGCTGATCAGCCCCCACGACCACAAACGGCTCTACTACGCATGCCAGAAGGTGTTCCGCAGCGACGACATGGGGCATAGCTGGCAGAAGATCAGCGAAGATCTGACCACGGGCATCGATCGCAACCAGCTGGAAGTGATGGGCCGCGTCTGGAGCGTAGACTCCGTGGCCAAGAACAACTCCACCTCCTTTTGGGGCAGCATCGTCTCGTTGAGCGAGTCACCGTTGCAGGAGGACCTCCTGTATGCCGGCACCGACGACGGCCTGATCCAGGTCACCTTCAACGCGGGCGGCGAGTGGACCCAACGCGACAGTTTCAAGGATGTACCTGCCAACAGCTACGTCAGTGACGTGGAAGCGTCTCTGTTCGACGCCGCGACGGTCTACGCCACCTTCGACAACCACAAGCGCGACGACTTCAAGCCTTACGTACTCAAGAGCGAGAACCACGGCAAGAGCTGGAAATCCATCGCCGGCAACCTGCCTGAACTGGGCACGGTTTACTCCATCGTCCAGGACCACGTGGATCCCCAGCTGTTGTTCGTGGGCACCGAGTTCGGAGTGTTCTTCAGTCGCGACGAAGGTGAAAACTGGACCCAGCTCTCGGCGGGCATACCGACGATCGCCTGCCGCGATCTGGAGATCCAGCGCCGGGAGAACGACCTGGTCGTGGCCAGTTTCGGGCGCGGTTTCTTCATCCTGGACGATTACTCGCCACTGCGGAATCTGACGGTCGAGTCCCTGGAGCAGGATGCCCAGGTCTTCCCCGTCAGGGACGCATTGGTGTATATGCCATCGACCCCCATCGGCTCCAGCGGCAAGGGGCATCAAGGCGACGCATTCTATCTGGCGCCGAATCCGAAGTTCGGAGCGGTGATCACCTACCGTTTGAAGGATGGTTTGAAGAGCCTGAGCGACACCCGCAAGAAGGCCGAGAAGAAGAAGGTCGAAGCCGAGGAGCCGGTCTTCTATCCGACCTGGGACGAGTTGCGGGCCGAGGACCGGGAGGAAGATCCGGCCGTGGTCCTGACCATTCGGGACGATCAGGACAACGTGGTGCGCCGGTTCAGCGGCCCCAAGGGCAAGGGTTTCCACCGGGTGGCCTGGGATCTCCGGTATCCGTATACCGGCCCGGTGAATCTACGCCGGGGCGGACCGCGCAACCCCTGGGACAGTGATCCCGCCGGCCCGTTGGCTTTACCCGGGACCTACAGTGTGACGGTCAGCAAGCGGGTCCGTGGCGAAGAGACGGTGCTCGCCGGTCCGGTGGCCTTCAACACGGTACGGCTGGAGAACAGTTCGACGCCGGCGACCGATCCTGCAGCCAGCTTGGCCTTCCAGCAGGAAGCCGCCGAGTTGTTCCGGGCCGTGCGCGGCGCAGGCCGGGTTCTGGATGACACCGAGAGCCGCCTGGAGCATATTCGTCAGGCCATCAACGACACCCCCGAACTGGACAGAGCCCTGCTCGACGAGATTGATGCCCTGCAGACCCGCTTGTCTGACATGAGCGTGCAGATGAACGGCGACCGGACCGTCGCCCGCCGCAGCGAGCCCACGACCCCGGGCATCAGCAGACGAGTGGGACGCATCATGTGGAGCACAGGCGAGATCACGTCGGATCCCACCCAAACCCAGCGGGAGAGCCTGGCCATCGCCAAGGGCCAGTTCACCCCGTTGCTGGAGAATCTGCGGACTCTCGTGGAGAAGGACCTGAAGGTGCTGGAGATCCGGCTCGAAGCAGCCGGAGCCCCACACACGCCGGGTCGAATTCCGGTGTTGCGCTGAGATCGCAGCTGAGCTTGATGCCAGAAGCGCGTTCTACTTGATGCAAACGGCCGCTCCCAACAGGGGGCGGCCGTTTGCTTCGAGGGGTCCGGTTCTCCTACCCTTCCCAGACACAGCTGTCAGTCACATTCGGCACCCATGGCTGCGGCCAGTATGGCGACATCAGCCAGGGAGAGGACCGTATCGGCATAGAAATCGCTGCGGAAATGATACTCACCGTAGTAATCCTCGGCGAACAGGGCCACGTCAGCCACGCTGACCCGCAGGTCCCCGTTGATGTCGGGACTGTTGAATCGCATCTGCACCGGTACGAAGGGGTCGCCGAACCCGCAGACGTCGAAGGCCGCCTCACCGTTGAGATAGACCCAGATGGGCCCCTCGGTCCAACCGCCGGCCCGCAGGGGCTCGCTGAACTGGGTGAATCCGTCCGGCCCCGTGGGGCCGTCGGGACCGAGGCGGCTCCAGTTGGGCGTTCCTCCACAGCTGACCCAGTGTTCGCCTTCCGGTATCAGCCAGATATCCTCGGGAGGAAAACCCGGCACCGGGTCACAATAATCCGTCCCAACGTAGATACCGATGGTGCCGTCCTGAACGTAGGTGCCGTCGAAGGCTTCGGTCAGCGGAGCTCCCGAGCCGTCGGGGACCACGCAGATCGTCAACGGGTAGACCATGGGGTATTCGATGGACAGGGCTCCGATAGCAGGTTGATCCAGGGCCTGGGCGGAGCTGCTAACCACTAAAACGAACGGAATCAGGAATACGATAAGGCGTTTCATAAGCGTTCCTCCTTGTATCGACACGTGCGTGGCACGCCCCCAGCGAATGATAACATAGAATCGAGACGCACGCGACGGCGATGCTCATTCACACTGACGGCCGCCCTCTACGAGGACGGCCGGAGTGTGCGTCACAGTGGAATCATAGCCGCGAGGCTGTTCGACACCTCAGTCGCAGTTGGCCCCCAGGGACTCGGCCAGGATGGCGACATCCGCCAGGGTCAAGACACCATCGGCCCGGAAGTCGCTGCGGTAGTGGTAGCCCCCGTAGTAGTCCTGGGCGAACAGAGCCACATCCGCCACGCCGACCTGCAGATCGGCGTTGATGTCCGGGCTGTTGAAGCGCATCGGGACCGGGTTGTAACCATCGGCGTAATCGCAAAGGCCGAATTCCTCACCGTTGATGTAGAGGACAAAGGGCCCCTCGGACCAGCCGCCGCCGCGCAGGGGTTGGGAGTATTGCGCGAAACCCCAGACATCGGTGTTGTCGTCGGGGTTGGCGATCCCACCGTAGTAGGAGACGTTCGAACAACCGTCCCAGTGATCCCCCCCGGGGGATATCCAGAGATCCTCCCTGGGAAAGTTGGCGACCGGACTACAGATTTCGTCCCCGAGCCAGAACCTGATCGAACCATCCCGGATCACCTCGCCATCAAACGCCTCGGTCAACGGAGGCCCCGAGCCGTCGGGCAGCACGTAGATTGACAGGTTCTCGAACTGGGGATATTCGATGCTGACGATACCTGCTACGCCACATTGTCCGTGAACCAGCCCTGCGCCCGAAACGAGAGACAACGCCACGACAAGAACGATGGTTTTCATGGAATCCTCCTCTGATCAATACCGGATTGAAATATCTCCACTAATGATACACGATTCTCACCTTAAAAGGCAATCGTTGACGTCGGTTGAGCTGACGGGGTGAAACGCAAAACTGCGCGGCAGGATACAAAAGTACGGACCCGGGCTGACCCGGATCCGTACGAGCGAGATTCGATAGGGTCGGCGGTTTACCGGTAGGAAGCCTTCAGGCTGCTCCAGCTCTGATTGCTTTCATCCACGGTGCAACCGAGGTCCACTTCGAAGCCCATGGTGGACTCTTCAACGTCTTCACCATGCGGAGCGACGAGATGGAACGTACCGGTGGCGGTGAAACCGTCAGACTGGTACATGCCTTCCCACACGCCACCAAAGGAGTAGACCTGGTCCTGACCATCGTCACGGACGAGTTCCATGGCACCCTCGAAGACTTCAAGTTCTTCACCGTCGGCATTGGTCAGCACGACGACATAATCCAGGTCGCCGGCCCACACTGTGCTGCGCCAGTGTACGGTCAGATCGGCAGCCCAGCCTTCGCAGTCGGCCAGCCCAACTAGGTCCGTAATATGCGTGGCCGAAGCCAGCATCGGAACCAGCAGGACAGCCATAATGACTGCGCCCGAAAGCATTAACCTTTTCATTATCAGTCCTCCAATAACCCTGAGTTGAGGTCCTTCGGCGATTTGATGTCTATAGCAGTATAGCAGACTTGGCACGCCGCTTCCAGTGGTTTTTTCAGAAAAACACTGTTTCACCCACCCAATCTCTAAAATTCCCCGAGAATGCAAAAAAACAGTGCCAGGGCGCTAATTCGGTCACTTCCCGGTCAATATAGTAATGAGTCTCGAGATCGACAAGTGCCCCCGAGTCAGCCTCCCGGTGGAGAAACCGTCTGATCAACGTCGGTACCGGTCCCTCGGGTGCTTCTTGTTGGGGCCCCGTCCCGGAGCAGCAACGCCAGAAAGACCAGGACGCCGGCAACGGCAAAGCGGAACGTGAACTCCTCACCGCGAAATACAACACCCAGGATCGTCGCCAACACTGGCTGCAAAAAAATATACAGGGCGACTCGAGTGGCCTGGACCCGTTTGACAGCCCAGAGATTCAGGAAGTACGTGACGACCGTAGCACCGACGACCACATAGGCCATGGCGCCCAGGATCGGCGGCGTGAGGACCGCGGCATCTACTGCCGCCAGCTGGGGTCCGCCGTAGATCATCATGCCCACAGCGCCGAAGAAGAAGACCACCGCTGTGGCAATCAGGGGATCGTTGCGAGCCATGACCCGGCGGCTGATCACCACGAACAGTCCGTAGCTGGTGGCGTTGGCCAGGGTCAGCAAGTCCCCTGCCAGGTACTGGCTATCCCAGCTAAATCGATCCGCCTCCAGCAATATCAACACGCCGAAGATCCCACAGCCGAAGCCCACCCCCTTGCGCCAGGTCATGGTTTCCTGACCGGCCAGCAAGGAGAACAACAGTACGAAGGTGGGTATCTGACTGCAGACCAACGCCGAGCGCCCCACGGTGGTCCGCGATAGGCCTTCCAGAAAAAATCCCTGGTTCAAAACCACGCCGAAGAAGCCGGCCAGACCGAGTATCGCGATGTCCCGACCCGTCGGCAACCGCTGCCGTCGCCACAGGGCGATGAGCGCGATGATGGCGAAGGCCCCACTGGTCCGGATGGCGGCCCACGCCCCCGGCGGCATCACCGAGACGATCTCCTTGGAGGCCAAGTAGTTCAGACCAAAGAGCAATTGTACCACCAGCAGGGCCGTCCGAATCTGGACCGTCTGGTGTCGGACCGAGGGAAGGCGGCTCATTCACGCCCCAGCGCAGTGATGGGATCCATTCGCGCCGCCTTGTTGGCAGGATAGAGTCCGAAGAAGACGCCGATGCTGATGGAGAACAGCGCCGCGCCCACCGTCACCCCCACCGAAACGGTGAAAGGAAAACTCAGCACGTGGGTCATGCCCCAGGAAGCCAGGTAGCCCATGCCGATTCCCAGCAGCCCGCCGATTCCCGTCAACGTACCGGCCTCGATCAGGACCTGCAGCAGCACATCCCGCCGCCGGGCTCCGACCGCCATGCGAACACCGATCTCGCGGGTGCGTTCGGCCACGGAGATGAGCATGATGTTCATGACTCCGATTCCGCCGACCAGCAGGCCGATGGACGACAGTACCACCAGGACCAGGGCCACGCCGCCGGTGACCTTGTCGATGAGTTCACCATAGGTCTCCGAAGCCACCACGTCGAAGTCGTTGCCCTGGCCCGGTCGCAGGCGCCTTACCTGTCGCATGGCGCCCGTGACGTTGGAGATCACTTCGTCGGTGTCGTAGCCGTCGAGTACGAGGGCCGCAATGTTGCGATCCTCCACCCCGGTCTGAAGACCGTCCTTCTCGAAGGCGGTCCAGGGCACCACGGCATAGTTGTCACCCAGGGCACCGACGATATGCTTGCGCTCGGTCATGGTTCCGATGATGCGATAGGGGCGGCCGTAGATGCGTAGGCTCTTGCCCACGGGATCCCGGTGCGGAAAAAGATCCTTGGCCGGTCCGTGCCCCAGCACCACGACCCGGTCCCGGGCGGTCACTTCCTCGGGAGTAAAGAAGCGTCCTTCGGCCACCTGCAACGAAAACATGAACGGGAAGTTTTCGGAGGTCCCGACGATCTGCACGAAATTCGTCCGTTCCTTCTCGTACTGCAGCACCTCCCCCGACCCGTTGGACACCTCGTAATCCACGAGGCCGATTCCTTCGGTCGTCTGCAGGATCTCGGCGCACTCGGGCAGGATCTGGGGCCGGCGCATGAGCTCGGCGGGGTCCTCGCCGCCCAGGCCACTGAAGCGGGCGATATAGAGATAGGGACGGTTGGACGAGACGATGTCATCCCGAATCCGTCCGCTGAGGCCGTTGACGATGGTGAAGATTCCCAGCAGCGTCGTCACACCGATGGCCACCCCCAGAATCAGCAAGCCACTGCGCATACGGTTGCCGATGATGGTACGCCAGGCCTCGGCCAGGCTGTCCCTCCAGTGGACTTTCGCCGCAGCCTGTGGTGTGTGCCCAGACTGGTCACTCATGGCGCAACGCCTCCACCGGGTCGAAGCCGGCCGCTTTCCAGGCGGGGTAGGTGCCGAAAACCGCCCCAATCAGGAATGTCGTGCCCAGGCCCAACCCCAAGGACCAGCCGGCCACGGCAAAGGGTAGATCCGAGACTGCCGAGATCACCCACGCAATGAGCAGACCGATGCCGATGCCCAGAACACCGCCGAACATGGACAAGGTGATGGACTCCACCAGGAACTGCCACATGATGGCCAGACGCCGGGCGCCAAGGGCCTTGCGCACTCCGACCTCCCGCGTCCGCTCGGTGACCGAAACGAGCATGATATTCATCAGTACAATGCCGCCGACGACCAGACTGATTCCCACCAGGGGCACCAGGGCGCCGTAGATCGCCTTGGAGATGCCACCCCAGATGGACAACAGCTGATCGGATGTCCGGATGGAGAAGTCGGACTTCTCGACCGGGCGCAACCGATGCCGGATGCGCATGAGGAAGGCGGCCTCGTCCTGGGCCTCGGTCAACCGTTCCAGATCCCGGGCGGCCACCTTCAGATCCACCGACCCTCCCGATCCATAGAGCTTCTGCCAGGCGGTCAGCGGAACGATGGCAAACTGGTTGCGGTTGTTGCCCATGACCGTACCCCGGTCTTCCACCACTCCGACGACCCGGAAATGACGACCACCGATCTTGACGTCCCGGCCCAGGGGGTCGGCACGCCGGGGGAACAGATCCCGGGCCACCTCAAAGCCCAGCACGGCGACCTGCTGACTGGTCACGATGTCCTGCCGGGTCAGATGCCTTCCCAGTATCAGGGGCAATTCCTCGAGCAGGGCATAGTCCTCGGTGACGCCCCGGACCCGGCAACCCCGGAATGAATTTCCCTCGGCCTGCAAGGTCCCTGTGCGATCGACCTGGGCCCCGACCGCCTTGGCTTCCTCCATGCGGGACTGTAGCCAATTGCGATCCTCGAGAGTCAGATCCGGGTTATTGAGGGATTCCAGGAAAGCGTCGAAGTCGGTCAGGAACTGCAATCCGTCGACGCGGCTGATGGTAAAGACGTCCGTGCCTTCGTCGAGCACCACCTGGGACACGTAGCGATCGGTGCCGTAGATGAGCGAAACGACGGCGATGACGGACATCGTTCCGACGATATTGCCCAGCAGGGTCAGGAAGGTCCGCAGCTTGTGGCTACGCAGACTCTCCAGGGCGATGCGGACTCCCTCCAGCAGATTCATCAGTCATCCTGCCGGTCACCGCCGAATCGGCCACGGCGTCCCTTTTCCTCGGCTTCAACCTGGGCGCCGTCCTTCAGGCTCCGCAGGATCCGGAACGGACCCGTCACGATCCGCTGACCCTCGTCGAGCCCCTCGGTGAGTTCAAAATCGTCTTCGCCGGCAATGCCGATCTTCACCGGCACGAACTTGACGAAGCCGTCGCGGAGCACGAAGACCCCCTCGGTTTCCTTGCGCTCGATCTGCTTGCCGCCCGCGGAATCGGCGACGGCGCTGCGGGGCTTGAACCCTAAATCCTCCAGGGCGGCCTGCTGCTTGCGGGACCGACTGCCGGAGTAGCGCCGGATATCCTCACTCTTCAGGGGCCAGTCTCGTACCGTCACAGCACCCAGAGGCACCGCCAGGGATTCGCCACGCTCGGCGACGATGACCTCGGCCTTGGCCGAAAGACCCGGCCGGATGTTTTCTACGGCCTCGTGCAAGGTGATCTTCACCTCGAAATCCACCGCCTCGCGACTGGAGCCGGTACTGATGCGTACGGGGCTGTTGCCGATCTCCGTGACCTGGCCGGTGAACTTGCGATCGGGGAACGCATCGATGCTGACCTCGGCGGCCTGGCCCAGCTCCACCTTCACGACTTCGGTCTCGTCGACCTCGACCCACGCTTCCATGGTGCCCAGATCGGCAATGACCAGCAATACGGTGCCCGGGTTGTTGAGGGTGCCCATGATGGCGTTCTCGCCCTCTTCGACGTTGAGGCGCGTGATCACGCCGGTCATGGGCGCCGTGATGGTCACCTTCTTCAGATCGTGATGGGCTTTGGCCAGGTTGGCCTCGTACTGCCGAATGCGGTGGCGCGCCGCCTGCACCCGGGATTCCTCCACCCGAGCGTTGGTGCGGGCTGTGGCCAGATTCTCCTCCGAAGCGAGCCCTTCCTTGAACAGCTCGATGGACCGCTCGTGGTCCTGTTGCGCTTTTTCGAGAGAGGCTTCGGCCAGGGCCACGTCGGCCTCGGCCGATTTGATGGTCGCCTCGAGTGCCTTGACCGCAGCCGCGTACTCCGAGGGGTCGATCTCCATGAGCAGATCACCCGCCGTGACCCGCTGTCCTTCAGCGACTGCGAGGTGCACGATGGTCCCCATGGCGTTGGCACTGACGTCGACCTTCCGCTTGGGCTGGATGGTGCCCGAACAGTTGACCTCAGCCGTCAGATCCTTGCGCACCACCGTACCGGTCTCAACCTTGGCCTCGGCCTTGTCGCCGGATTTCAGGATGGAAACGACCACCGCCGCCACGACGACCAGGCCCAGGATGATCAGGATCGCCTTTTTCACGCTGTTACTCTCCCGTGAAGGTGAAGTGGTACTACATGAACAACAGGCCGATGCCCACGGGAATGGCCGTGGCCAGGGCCCAGGGCAGCAACACGGCTATCGCCGCCGCCGAGCGGCTCATCTGATAGACCCGCTGGAATCCGATGATCAGCACGATCAAGCCCCACCAGGTCAAGAAATCGCCGTAGGACATCAGGATCTGGAACAGCGGAGTCGAAGGATCCCGGTCCGGCAACAGGGCGGCCAAACCCAGCGTGACGCGATACACCGATTCGGTGGCCAGCACCAGCGGGAGCTTGATCAGCGATGCGATGACAAAGGGTATGATCGACGCCCAGGACACGATACCGAGGGACTGCTTCATGGCTCCCTGGCCACCGCTCATCTTGGCGAAGAAGCCCAGGATCAGGCCGAAAACCAGGACCATGGCCCAGGAAGACAGTCCGGCGCCTCCGGCGCTGAGAGCCCGTTTCAAGGGAGCCGGATTCATGGACTCCTCGTACTGTTGCTGCCACTGATCCTCGGGCATCATCTGCATGATCTTCGAGTCCCGCATCATCTCCATCTGCTCGGGTCCGGAGATGGGCGAAGTGAGCCAGGTGAAGGCACCGACGACGACAAATACGAGCAGGCCTGCCTGCCACCAGCGCGGGGCCGCACCCACGTTTTCCATCAAACGACCGGGCTTCATGACCAGGTCGGCGATCCGTCCCAGAAAATTGTCGTTCATTTCTCGTCCACTCCCTCTGCAGGTGATTGATCATCGAGTCGCCGCAACGCCGCGGCTCTTTCTGCTCTCTATCACTGGCTCCCGTCGGCCGGCGGATGCAACCGGTGCAGGAACCGGTGTCCGGCCACCGCCAGAGGGCCGGCGGCCTCTCGTCGGGCCAGAGCCGCGATTCCTGCCTCGGGATCTGCGTGCCGGCGCAGTAACTCGGCTGCGAACTGGCCCGATTCGATCTCGGCCAGGATCTCGCGCAGGTTGTCCCGCACCCGCGCGTCGATGACCCTTGGCCCCCGGGTCATACCGCCGTAGGCGGCGGTGCCGCTGATGCGCTGTCTCAGGCCCTCCAAACCGTGACGGTGCAGCAGGTCGGTGATGAGTTTCAGCTCATGGACGCACTCGAAGTAGGCGTTGGCCTCACCGTACCCCGCTTCGACCATGATGTCGAAGGCTGCCTTCAACAGTTCGATGACGCCGCCACACAGCACCGCCTGCTCACCGAACTGATCACTGACACATTCCTGCCGGAACGTTGTCACGATTCCCCCACCGGCCAAGCACCCGACAGCCAGTCCATACGAAGCCGCCAGGCTCCAGGTGGCAGGGGGTGAGCCGTCGGTGACGGCCAGCAGCCCCGGTACCCCACCTCCGGCGGCGTGGGCCTCCAGCAACATGTCGCCCTGGCTCTTGGGAGCCACCAGAAAACAGGGCCGGCCGGGCTCGGGACACACCTGATCGAACGCAACGGCGAAACCATGGGCGAAACCTATGGCTGCCTCCGGACTGAGATGCGGTGCGACATCGGTTCCATATACCGAGCCCACCACTTCATCCGGCAACATGAGCATGACCAGATCCGCGTTGGCCACGGCTTCGGCCACGGGCAAGACCGGGAGCCCTTCATTGCGAGCGAGGGCACCGGTGGCCGACCCCTTCCGCGCCCCGACCGACACGGTCAAACCGCTGCGGCGCAGATTCAAAGCGTGGGCCCGTCCCATGGTCCCGTATCCGATCACCGCGATCCGGATCCGGGCCAGCGGATCCAGGTTGACCGCAGCAGCTTCCAACACCGTACCCGGCGCAGGTGGAATTTCTTCAAAAAACATCGTATGACCCCGCTAGGCGCAATTATTCGGCCCGTTCAGGCTGGAGGATAGGCCCTGGCGGCAATCTTGACAAGGAGCCCCTCTTGGTATAAATTCCTGCTGCCCTGGAACCGGGCCAATGGTTTCACAAACAGAATGTCGGGTGGCGGCTTAGCTCAGCTGGTTAGAGCATCGGAATCATAATCCGAGTGTCCGGGGTTCGAGTCCCTGAGCCGCTACCAACATTTTTTTTTGCCTACCACCGGCCCGACCCATCGCGCACCTCGCCGTCACTCGTCAGCAGATCATTCAGCAGTTCATGGAGGCGCGTTGTCCCCGCATTCCTTCACTTCACGAATCGCCGCACGCATCGCCGCCCTGGTGAAGGAGGCCTGCCCCGGTGTGCTCGAACCGGGCCTGCTGGTGGGATTGTCCGGAGGTCCGGATTCGGTGGCTCTGCTGCTGGCTGCCCGCCACTGGTCTAAGACGTCCGGATGCGCCCTCAGTTGCGCCCACCTCAATCACGAAATGCGCGGCGAACATGCCGACGGGGATGCCGACTATTGCCGGGATCTCTGTGCCGAGCTGGAGGTGCCACTCTACGTCGAATCGGCCGATCCCAGGCCGTTGGCCAGGGAGCGAGGCGCCGGCGTCGAAGAGGCCGGCCGCCATCTGCGGCGAAGCTTCTTCACACGCTTGTTGCGCGAGCACCCGGAACTGAACTGCGTGGCGACAGGTCATCACAGGGATGACCAGATCGAGACGGTGGTCATGCGCCTGTTCCGGGGCACCGGTCCGGAAGGACTACGTGGGATCCGTCCGGTTCACGGCGAGTTCATCCATCCCCTGCTGGAAGTCGACCGCCGGGAGATCGTGGGCTACCTTGAAGACTGCAACCGGCCCTGGCGCACCGACGCCTCGAACCTGACCGGCGACAATATCCGGGCCCGGGTGCGCCGGGAGTTGCTGCCGGTGGCGGCAAATATTTTCGGACCGGCGAGCTCGGCGATCCCCGCCCGGCTGGCAGGACTTCTGGACACGGACCTGGACCTCCTGGAC
>Ga0209475_10001283_pt1 | contig 33083 bp, 26 predicted proteins | sample tdDd471_FD_187128 | JGI IMG/M metagenome (GOLD analysis project Ga0209475, IMG submission 187128) | Marine sediment microbial communities from the Atlantic coast under amendment with organic carbon and nitrate - tdDd47.1 (SPAdes)... | ecosystem: Environmental > Aquatic > Marine > Coastal >... | reverse complement strand
TGAGGGATTATGGAGGACCATAGCCAACCTGCTCGATGAATTTCCCCCAGACGAATGCCGGAATTATTTCGCTCATGCAGGATATAAATCTATTTGATATGATTTTGCTCTAGAGCCATTTCGGTTTACTTTGAATCATTATAGGGTTTCCCTTTTCTCCCGCTTGGTGAGTCACTCATGGCCTATATTGACAAAGGGAGTGTTGTTATGCCGCGCGCCTATTCACAGGATTTACGGACCCGGGTCATCCAGGCGGGCGAGGCGGGCGAGAGCGCTCGTGGCGCTGGCCGCCGGTTTGGCGTGAGTGCATCGACGGCGATTAAGTGGGTGCGACACTGGCGCGAAACAGGCAGTCTGTCCACGAAGCAGATTGGCGGATACCGACCGTATATTTTAGAAGATCAAAGCCCTTGGCTTCTGGAATTAATATCTTCAACGCCGGATTTGACCGTGGAAGAAATCAGGCTGCATCTGCAAGAGCGTGGCGTTAGCGTGGTCATCAACACGGTCTGGCGATTCCTGCAGCACCATGGCCTGACATATAAAAAAAGACAGCACATGCCGCCGAACAGGAACGCGTAGATGTCGCCGCCGCCCGTGCGGACTGGAAAGAAAGGCAAAGCCGCTTTGATCCATCGGGCGGTTGAGGCCGAATTGGCGGAATTTATGGAAGGCTATGCAGAACAGAAAACCCGTCGTGGTCATGCCGCCGTTGTCCACAATGGCCACCAGCCTGCTCGCGATATCCAGACAGGTATTGGCCCGGTGAGTATTCGCGTGCCCAAGGTTCGCTCGAAGACGGGCAAACCAGTGACTTTCCATTCCGCACTGGCGCCGCCTTACGTACGTAAAAATCAGTCATTGGAGGCGGCGCTGCCCTGGCTTTACCTCAAGGGCATATCGAGTGGCGAGATGGGCAGCGCCTTGAAAGTTCTGGTTGGCCCCGCCGCTCAAGGCTTGTCCGCCAGCACGGTCTCTCGCCTGCAGAAAGCCTGGGTCCGGGAATATCAGAATTGGCGCAGTGAGCCGCTCGAAAAAGAGGAGTGGGTCTACATCTGGGCGGATGGTGTCTACAGCGGCTTGCGCAGCGAGGATACAAAGCTTTGCGCCCTTGTCATTATCGGGGTTAATGAACGTGGCGAAAAACACTTTCTGGCGATTGACGACGGGGTTCGTGAGAGCAGCCAGAGCTGGCGTGAGGTCTTGCTCAATCTTAAAGGCCGTGGCATGAATGCGCCAAAACTGGCCATCGGTGACGGCGCAATGGGTTTCTGGGCGGCCATGGACGAGGTTTATCCATCGACCCGCCATCAGCGGTGCTGGATGCACAAAACCATGAATGTGCTCAATTGCCTGCCAAAACTATCTCAGCCAAAAGCCAAACAGGCTCTGCATGACATCTGGCAGGCTGAGACCAAAGAGGATGCCGGAAAAGCCTTTGATCTGTTTATCAAAACCTATGAAAACAAATATCCTAAAGCGACCACATGCTTACAAAAAGACCGCACCGGGCTGATGGCTTTCTTCGACTTCCCGGCAAGCCACTGGCAGTCGATCAGGACGAGCAACCCGATTGAATCCACCTTCGGCACCATCCGACACCGGACCAGGCGCTCAAAGGGCTGCCTGTCGCGGGATGGCCTGCTGCATATGATGTTCAAACTCGGTCAGTGCGCGGAGGAAAAATGGCGAAGGTTGCGAGGCTTTAACCAACTCGAAAAAGTCATCACTGGCGTGAAATTTAAAGACGGAATCGAAGTAAAACAAAACAATCAGAAAGCCGCTTGATGAAATCCCCAAACACCAGATTTGACAATAACTCTCAAAAACCTGGTGAACCTCCGAAAAAAATGCCTGAAACAGGCATAATCAGCCCATATAGAGCTAAATATGCCTTCAAAAGCCATCATATGGTCTGAACGAATAAAAAATTAAACCTTTTTCAGCGCCCTGTTAATGTGGCAAGATCTTCTATTGGCATGGGGAATCTGTCTACTCCAAAGGATGGCGTTTTCTGGGATCAACCCGGTTCTGCCTATGGGGCGCGTTTCGGCAGGGTGAGGGGGCCGAGGCTGTCCAGATAGGTAGCGTGGTTTTGTAGACCCTCCTGCGGATAAACATGCCCGCCATCACGGAAACTTTTCAAGGGCTGGCCCAGCCCCATAATGCCGCGTTCTCGCGTGCGACGCACTCGATCAAGGTTGACCTCAATCAGCATAATCTCCTCTGTGCTGCTGGCGGTGTGGAAGATATCACCTTCCGGTCCGACAAGCTGGGATTGCCCCCACCCCTGATCACCGGCGCCGTTGACATCGATGATATAACTCTGGTTTTGCACGGCGGTTGCCCGTACTATAGACAGCTCGACATCGCGGTCCGGAGTATTGGTCAAGGTGGGATGCAGAATGACCTCGGCGCCTTCGCTGACCATGGCGCGGCTGTTCTCCGGAAACCACATGTCATAACAGATGGACAGACCAAAGCGCCCAACTTCCGGCACATCAAATACGCAAATCTCCTGTCCAGCCTCAATGCCCTTTTCATAAGGATAAAAAGGGTACATTTTACGATAGCGGGTGACGACTTTTCCGGCGGGATTGATCACCGGAGCGGTGTTATAGATTTTGCCGTCGGCTTTTTCATAGAGTGAACCAGGAACCAGCCATATTCCCAACTCGTTCGCCAGGGCGCACAGGCGGTTTTCCGCGCGGGAGGGCAGGCTTTCGGCTGCTGATAAGGCGGCGCCGAAAATGGCGAGTTCACTGACCACAACCATTTGCACCCATGGAAAGCGCGTCAGAGTCGTGCGGGTTTTCTTGATCACCAGATCCAGATTGTCATTTGAGGCGAGCTCTAGCTGCAAACCTGCAATCGCAAAATGTGTCATTGGTTATTCCTTTTCTTTCCTGGGGAGCCGTGTGAGGTGGTCAAGCTTCCGGGCGGGATTGAACGCGGCCAGAGCGCAGAGCAGCAGGCCGAAAACGGCGACATTTATAATCAGGGTGAAATTGCCCTCGCCCACGAGGGTCGCCGCGATCATCGGTCCGGACGCAAGCCCCATCTTTGAAACAAATCCGGCGAGGGAGGCGGTGCGGCCCTTTTTGTCAAAGGCGGTGCACAGACCAAGAAGATAGGGGATCAGGAAGGCCCACATCACGCCGGTGATGGCGTTGGCAATGAAATAGACGGTGGCCGAGCCTGACCAGTGAAAGGCGAGAGTGCCGGCGATTGAGACCAGCAAGCCGATAGTCAGGGGCAGAGCTCGTCCAAAACGCACTCCGAAAACATAGACCAGGACCGCGCCGCCAATGGCGATCCAGTTGGCAATCCCCACAAGGGTGCTCATACGGTCAGTGGTCAATCCTTTGCCCTTGCCCAGTTCGAAAACATAATCGGCGACCCCCATATTAGCGGCCTGAAAAAAGAAAATAGCGAGCAGAACCGGGATCAAAGGGCCAATGGTGATGCCGTCGAACCTACTGGACGGGGCGGTATTGTCTTTGTGCTGCTTGATCTTATAGTCGTCAATGAAGGGCACCATCAGCAGGGTGAGGCTGCTGAAGATAATCAGGGCCCAGAATACAGCGCTATGTCCCAGGGTCTGAACCAGGCCGGGAATAAACATGATGCCTATGCTGCCAAAGCTATATTGCACAATCAGCAACATGCCAAATACCCTGTCTGGGGTTTTTGTGCGGGCGATGACGCTGAAGCCGGTGCCGACGAGAAAACCGCCAAAGCTGCCCTGCAGAAAACGGATGACAATTAAGGCGTCGCCGTTGTTGATGGTCATGGAGATGAAATCAATGACAATGATTGCGATCAGTACGGTATAGGCGATTTTGCGCCAGGGCAGGCGCCCGGCGGAAAAGACAGCTATCAGTGCGCCAAAGGCCGCGCCATATTTATTGGCGGCAGTGATATAACCCGCGGTTTCCAGACTAAGCCCAACACCGTCGACAAAGGCCGATAAAAACGCCCCACCGAGATTGACATAGAACAGCCCCGCCGTAGACAGGAACGACAGCAAAATGGCGGCAAGCAGACCCTCGGGCGTGGCTTTAGGTAGGGAAAAGCCCGGTTTGGCGGTAATATTATGCGTTGTCGTCATTCAATGTCTCCGCCGCAAAGGGATTTAATTTGACGAAGTTGCGAGACCGCGGCCATAAAGGCATGTTGCCCGCCGTCACTGATCGCGCAATAGCCCCCGCCGTCGGGCAGAATAAGGGAAGCAGCGCCGTCCCGTCCTGAATATAGGCGAAGGAAAACGCCGGAAGCCTGTGTAGTGCGTTGTCTGGAGCTTGCGCCGGATGATAATCATCCTGTAGCACCCGGGTCTCCAGGCGGGCGCTGGCCACATCCAGGGTCAGACGACCCTGCAGGGTGCCGACGGGCGCGGCGCAGGCGCTAGTGACCCCCAGAAAAAAACCAAGGCTACTGATGAAGCAGAGGAACCTCATAGAACGATCCCTTCGGCCGTCAGATGCACCTTGAGAGGGGCGAGCTGGATTTCATAGTTGCGCCATTTCCCGACACTGGAGGTGTAAATGGGTTGACGCACCTGGGCGGCGCTGGCGGTTGCCGAGGCGCTTTTGTTCTCGTGAAAATTCAGACAGGCGGCCTGCCAGTCAAGACCGCACCGGGCGACCAGACGTTTTGATTGAGTTTCCTGATCGGTGACCAGGGCCTCATAGTCGACATCGTATATACGACCCGGCAATTGCGTTCGCCAATGAGTCATCAGATTATGATAGGCGGCATAATAGGCCCCGAGATCTTCCAGAGAATAGGTATAGGGATAGCCCATCTGGAACAGGGTCTTATACATGGCATAACAATTGTCCAGGGGATGGCGGCGCAGATGGATAATTCGGGCGTTGGGCAGGGCCTTGGCGATCAGGCCGATATAAAGGAAGTTCGCTGGTGTTTTATCAATAAAATAGCGCGCGCCCTGTCTCCGTTGGCTGGTCATTGTCTGATAGAGCGCACCAATGGCGGCGCAATCGAGACGGGCCGTTTTTTTTACGAGGTCGGTTTTGCTGCGCGCCGGTCCGGCGACCTTCATAAAGGCCAGGGCAAAATCATTGATTTCCCCCAGGCTTTCGACGTCGGAATGGGCGCTGAGGATGCGGTCAACCAAGGTGGAGCCACTGCGCGGTTGTCCTAGAATGAAAATTGGGCCGGGGGCTTCATCGGCCGCGGGACAGTCGGCGAAAAATTCATCTGTCATCACCGATGTGATGTCCGCCATGGTCTGGATGTCGCTGACGACGGAATAGCTCAGTCGGTTGCGGCGGCTGTCGGCCGCGTCCCGCAGGGCGTCAAAGGATTTATCATATTCCTTGATGTCCTCATATTCCTTCGCCAGCGCATAGCCCAGTTGCACGGGGTCGCTGGTGGGATTCAGACCGCGCTCCCGCAAGGCTTCCATTTCGGCAATATGATTGTCTGTTGCGGTTTGTTTTTTCAAGGTGGCGCGATTGTAATAGGCGGCATAATCATTGGGAGTGTGAGCGATCACCCGGTTATAGAGATCTTCGGCGCCAGCCAAATCCCCGAGCGCCGTGGCGGTGGCGGCGGTATTATATAACAGTTCCGGGGTATCGCCGATCAGAGTGTGGGCCCGCTGGTAACAGCGCAGGGCGTCGTCATGGCGTTCAAGGTCGCTATAGAGCTGCGCCGCATGTTGCAGCATGCGGGCGTCGTCATGGGCTTTTTTTTCTAGAGAGGATATCTTTTCCACAGCGGCTGTCAGTTCACCGCAAAGCAGGGTGGCTTCCGCTTCCATGAACCGGGCGGCAAGGGACGTCGACGCCGTATCAACGGCTTTTTGCGCGCAGAACAACATGCCGGTGAGATCGCCCTTGGCTTGGCAAATACGCCCAAACAAAAGCCAGCCCTGGGGCAGGGTGGGGTGGCGGTTGGTGAACACAGTACAGAGCGCCTCGGCCTCGGCCACCTGGCCCTGCTTTAAATGCTGGTTAATCTGTTTCAGGCTGTTTTGCATAGATGACTCTTCCCGTGCTTTCCTGGTGTGATGAGATGCATGATGATGCAAAAAAAGGCTGAATAGCAAGTGAATTGCACTTCAGCCCTTTAAGATCAGACATTAAAAATCAGCGGATACCGCAAGCCCGAGGGTCCGGGGTAGGGTAATTTCATGCTTGGCGCCACTGCCAAAATAGTTCTGCGCCGGGTCGGTACCCATGTAAGCCTCGGAGAAGGTCGCGGAGATGCCGTCTTGATTAAAAATATTCTTCGCAAATAGGGTCACATTGATATTATCTTTGGTGAAGGACATGCTGGCGTTCCATATGGAAAAGCCGGCATGTGTCTGTCCAAATGTCGGGTGAATGTTGTCGATGTAGTTCTTGGTGTCGCTTTGATAATAGCCATCCAGCCGGGTTGTCATCACGATATCACTGGTGATGTCCTTGGTATAATCCAGGGCGATATTCAAGGTATGTTTCGGGATGCCGGGCAGACGGTTACCGTCTTCGGCGATTACCGCGCCTGTCGGGGCGGTAAAGTCGGATGTAAGTTTGGCTTCCACATAGGCATAACCGAAGGCGTAATGCAGTGCCTGGCTCAGCTGGCCTTCTATCTCCAGCTCCACCCCCTTGGTTGCCGCCGTATCGCCGTTCGCAGCGGTAAAGAAGCCCCAGTTCGAGGTCGCGGTGTTGATCTGAGGGTTGCTCCAGTCGACGTAAAAGACGCTGGCGCTATAGCGCAGACGGTCGGTCGAGCCTTTGATGCCGAGTTCGTAGTTGACTACGCTGTCTGATCCATAGGCGAGCCAGGCCGGATTCTCGGCAAAATTTCCAGTCGTCGGCACCGCAGAGGCGCCGCCGCGGCGATAGCCTTCGGAGACGGTGGCATAAACCATAGTGTCCTCCTGGACATCATAGGAAATATTGCCCTTGAAGAGCACGTCTTTCTTCCCGGATTCTGTAACAGTGTGCGCCGGTGCCCAGGAGGCGAGGGAGTCCCAGAAGGGCAGTTGCACTTCCGCATCGGACGACACTGTGCTGTCAAACCAGCGCATGCCACCGGTTAGGTGAAAGTTTTCCCCGATGTCATAGGTGATCTCGCCGTACAGGGCGGTTTCTTTCACGTCGGACAAGTCGGTATAGATAAAATCATTATCATTTTCATCATAGCCAAAACCGGACGACATCCAGCCGAACATTTGTGAGGCCCAGGCTTTGTAGCCGGCGAGCGTGCTAGTCTGGCCCACGGTTTTATCCTGATCCTGATAGTAGAAGCCGGCAACCCAGTTCAAGGGACCGTCGGTGTCGGATACCAAGCGAACCTCCTGGATGAACGCTTTATCGCCGAAACTGCGATCCGCCCGGGCGAGGGGACGGGGGGAGTTATAGTAAAGGTCGCCCAGCCAGTTCTTCTGAGCGTAAAATCCGGTATTCTCGCTGATGGCCGAGCCGTGAACATCATAATAGGATATGGAGGAGGTCAGGGTCGCAAAACCCAGATCCACGTTGATTTCTGCGGCGAACATTTCGAGGTCGGCTTCACCGGGTTCCAACTGCACAGATCCGGAGGTATATGCGCCATATGCATTGCCGTAACCATCAAGAAAACCTTCGGCGGTGGCGCGGCGGCTGCCGGTTTCATCGGATTGGGTGGTATACATCAGAGTGACGTCAATGGCGTCGCTGACTTCCATAAAGGCGCTCAGGCGAAGGAAATCAATATCTGCCGTATCTGCATCCTCTACATTTTTATAGCTGGTATCCGTGGCGTTAATATCGCCGGGGATTACCGGCGCGCCGCTGTTGTCGAGTTCATACACATTGACATAGTCAACGATGCCGGCGTTATCCAAGTGGCTGGCGGCGGCGCGCAGGGCGATTTTATCACCGAGGGGGACATTAAGCACAATATCGCCTGTCCAGCTAATACCGCCGGATCCTTTCGTGGTGCTTCCGGTGCCGCTGACGGTGCCGCTGAATTCACCGAGCACCGGTTTTTTTGTTATGTACCGCACCGCGCCGCCAAGGGCGCCGGAGCCATAAAGTGTGCCTTGGGGGCCGCGCAGGACTTCCACGCGCTCAAGGTCTTTCAGCATCATATTGGCGAAGACGGGGGTGTCATTGATATAGGTGGCCACGGTCGGGGCGGAGGAGGCGGCATAATCCCCGCGGGCGGCGCCGTCAACATTCAGGCCACGGATACGGATATCATTCTTGGTGGCGGCGTTGCGGTTGCCGCGATCGGCGACCACGATGCCGGGAATGGAGCGCAGCATTTCAGTGGCGTCGACCATCTTCATGGCGTCGATCTTGCTGCCGGACAGGGCGGAAATGTTATAGGGAATATCCTGAACCATGGTGGTTCGCCGGGTGGCGGTCACAACGATTTCTTCCAGTTTTATCTGATTTTCTGTATCTAGGTTTTCTTGTTCGGCCATAACCGGTGTTGTCGCGACAAAAGCGGTAGATGATAGTAGTGCAAGTGATGTTATTTTTCTGTTGACAGACATTATTCGTCCTCCCGTAAATTTATATTGACTACAATATTATTGATGACATGAATAATATAGTCAACTATAAAAATATATTCTACTCGTATAAAGGCAGGCGCGGGCATCCTTGACACGAAGTTTGGTCACGTCATAAAAGGTTTATAATCAAGGGCTTGTCAGACAGATCAGGCTTTCAGGCTTTCCACCAGCAAGGTGATATCTTTTCTGACCCCGGCGAGCATTTCTTCAATGGTCATGGATTTGAGATAGATAAACCCGAGGAAATGATTCCGCTCCAGCCGGGTCATGAGATAGGCATATTGTTCGGCATCCAGGGGACGAAGCACGCCGAGCTCTATATATTTCTGGAGAGTGTCGGCCAGGGCCGCTGCGAGATCATCGGCGATGCCCGCCAGATAACGGGGAGCGACATCCGGATCTGATGTAGTGGCGACATAGGCCACCACATGCCCCCATAATTCCCGCGACATATATCTCAGGGTATTCTGCATGTTGGAGCCAATGATATTTGTCAGCAAATCAGCGGGGTCTTCGCTGATGGCGCGCTGCTCATATTCGGCGCGTTTGCTGCGGGTATCTTCTTCGCCGTGGGCGATCAGGGCGAGCAGGAGCTCCCCTTTATTGCCATAATAATTGTAAACTGTCGCCGGCGACACCAGAGCTTGCTCTGAAATATCCTCGATCGTGGTGACGGAAAATCCCTTTTTTTCAAAGAGATGAACGGCCGCTTTTTCGATCATTTCGCGGCGCCGTGCTTTCTGTTTGGCTCTTAAACCTGTCATGTGAATATCCTTTTCTAAATTTATAGATGGCTTTATTTTTCAAGACAAGTCTATTTTTAAAAGCCGCCTGTTGGCTTTATCACTTTAACTTTTTCAGTGCGAAGAAATTTCAATTGAGGTTGGGGTTAAGCAGCATTGGTCAGGAGGTCCCATTCAATCATTGAGACCAGAAACAACTCCTTCCGCTTCGCACAGCGTAAAAACAGGCAAGTAAAACAGGCCTGAGAACACACAAGGTCAACCGGAGATCTCGCTATATATGGGCAAATATCCGGTTGGCCTTGTTACTGAAGGGGTGGGGCAATTTTAAATGGTGTGCCATGAAGGCGAGTTGTTTCAGAAGGAAAGGACAAGTCATACTGCATAAGAGATGAGGGTAGGCCCCTCGGAGCCGGTGTGCAGGCGCAGGCTTCAAACCGCCACAAGCTGCTGAGGTAAAGAGCCTTGATGGTGAGCGTTGATGGAAAAGGCAAGGGAATCCTTGTTAGGTGTGAGCCAGAGAGACGAATGAAAGTGAACCACTGATGAAGTGTCGTAAATTGTTAAATGGTGTCAAAACCGGTGTGTCATTTTTGCGCCGGGAAGGGGCAGTGTCATTCAGCCTGGTTTTGAGGACAACCGAGTACCGGGAGGATCCTTATGAACAAGGCAAGGTCGTTTAATATTCCCAAACGACAGGTTTGGGAAGCCTGGAAACGGGTACGATCCAACAAGGGGGCTGCCGGGGTCGACGGACAGTGTTGAAGAGGATGTGTCGAACCGCCTCTACAAACTATGGAATCGGCTGTCTTCTGGCAGTTATTTTCCCCCACCGGTGCGCCGGGTTGATATACCGAAAGCAACAGGAGGCACGCGACCGTTGGGTATACCCACGGTTACGGACCGCGTGGCGCAGATGGTTGTCAAACAGGTCCTGGAACCACTTGTGAAACCCATATTCCACGAGGTTTCCTATGATTACCGCCCCGGCAAGTCGGCCATTCAGGCAGTTGGGAAAGCGCGGCAGCGATGCTGGCGGTATGACGGGGTGCTTGATCTGGGTATCAAAGGCTTTTTCGATACCATCGATCATGAGCTTTTGATGCGGGCGGCGCTCAAGTACACGGATTGTGCATAGGTTATTCTATACATCGAAAGATGGTTGAAAACCTCTGTTCAATTGGAAGATGGTACTTTGGAGGAGCGGAGTAGAGGAACGCCGCAGGGATCTGTGATTTCACCACTTCTTGCGAATCTCTTTCTCCATTATGCGTTTGACATGTGGATGGGCCGGAAGTACCCGGACATCCCGTTTGAACGCTATGCCGATGATGTGGTGTGTCATTGCAAGAGATTGGCTCAGGCTGAAGGTCTGAAAGCTGAGTTGGAGCAGAAAATGGCAGAGTGCAGACTGGAACTTCACCCGGAGAAGACAAGAATTGTCTATTGCAAGGGAAAGAGCAAACAAGGTAATTACCCTGGACGGCGTTTTGACTTTTTAGGCTATACTTTCAGGCCACGAAAATCACGAACCCGGCAAGGGGAATATTTTGTCAACTTTAGTCCAGCAATCAGCGATAAAGCTGCAAAAGCCATGCGTCAGACCATGAGAAGCTGGGCCTTGCAGAACCGCAGTGATAAATCATTGGAAGGCTTGGCCTATATGATCAATTCGGTCCTGAGAGGTTGGATTGAATATTACGGCCATTTCTACAAGTCGGCAATGTATCCAACGTTTCAACACCTTGACAGGAAACTGGCATGGTGGGCAAGACGTAAATACAAGCGTTTCAAGGGGCGAAAACGACGGTCGGCAAGATGGGTCGCTAAAGCTGCCGAGTGCCAGCCTTGGTTATTTGACCATTAGGGAATGTTGAAAGGACACGACTGAATGACAGGAGCCGTATGAATTGAGAGGTTCACATACGGTTCTGTGAGAGCGCGGAGGGGAAGTTCCTCCGCGCCACTCGACCTTATTGACACCCACGGGGCGGAAGGCATCAAAATGGTCGTCCGAGCGGGGGTGCGTTCCATCCAGCATGGCTCGTTGATGGATGATGAAGGTCTTGCCCTGATGAAAGAGCGAGGCACATGGCTTGTGGCCGATATTTATAATGGCGACTATATAAAGGAAGTTGGCACGAGGGAAGGCTGGCCCGCCGAGATATTGCGCAAAAACGACGAAACGACCGACACGCAGCGGGCGGTGAGCAGGAACTGGACGCCAAGGTTGGCCTGAATATCGCCTACGGCACCGACGCCGGAGTTTACCCCCATGGGGATAATGCTCGACAGATGGCTTATATGGTACGTTACGCCATGCCCCCAATACAGACCATACAGTCGGCAACAATCTGGGACGCGCCTTCCATGTCTCTGGACACGAATATTGGTTCAATCCGACCCGGAAAATTCGCTGATATGATTGCCGTGAAGGGCGACATCCTTCAGGATATCACCCGCTTGAACATATCGAAGCCGTTATTAAAGGCGGCAAACTTTTCCGGTAAAACTTCTGTTATTTTTCGTCAAGCGGTGTCATGCGGAAATTTAAAAAACCGTATATGATGGCAATGACCGGGTTGAAAAGATTGAGGAAGGCATAAGGCAAATAGCTGAATGTCGGCACGCCGAGCGTTGCTGCCATGAAGGCCCCGCAAGTATTCCACGGCACAAGCGCCGATGTCATGGTTCCGGCGTCTTCCAGAGTCCGGGATAGGTTTTCAGGGGCGAGCTTGCGCCGTTTAAATTCCATCTGATACATCCGTCCGGGCAGGACGATGGAAATATACTGGTCGGCGGCAATAATATTCATACCGATCGATGTCAGCACCGTTGTGAAAATCAACGATCCCGTGCTGCGTACGCCTTTCAGAGCGGTAAGTACAATACGGCTTAAAAGCCCCGTATGCTCCATCGCGCCGCCGAAACACATGGCGGAAATAATCAGCCAGATGGTGGTGAGCATGCTACTCATGCCGCCCCGGGAAAGAAGTTCGTCCAGGGAAGTGTCGCCGGTACTTGCCTGATATCCATTGGAAAGTGCTACCCACAGCCCTTTCATTAAGGCCGTCCCCTCTGAAAGCAGGCCGTTAGCATCGCCGAACCGGCGGGTTGCTTCGGTCTGGTACAGGGCAGCAACAAGGCATCCCGCCACAGCGCCAAGGGTGATGGTCGGCAGGGCAGGTACTTTTTTGATGGAAAGGCCAAGAAGCAGGGCAAGGGGCAGGAAGGCGGGCAGACCCATCGCATAGTTCTGTTCAAGCAGGTCGCGCGCAGTATCGATGTCGCCCCCGTCAGAAAGGATATTCTCATTTCCCCAGCTCAGCCATATAAACAGAATGAGCGCAAGGATAAAGGAGGGGGTTGTTGTCCAGAAAAGATGTCTGATATGGACAAAAAGATCGACACCAACCATGGCCGGAGCGAGGTTCGTACTGTCCGACAGCGGGGACATTTTATCCCCGAAATAGGCACCGGAAATAATCGCGCCCGCTGTGATAGCGGGAGATAGGCCAAGGATCTGCGCAATGCCAATCAAGGCAAGCCCTACGGTCGCCGCCGTGGTCCATGAACTGCCGATGGAAACGGAAACAAGGGCGCAGACAATCATCGTTGCCGGATAAAACCAGGCGGGATCAAGAATGCCCAGCCCCAGATGAATGATGGCGGGTGCGGTCCCGGCCAGCATCCAGCTGCCGATCAGTGCACCAATCATCAAAAGAATAAGGCAGGCCGGCATGGCCAACATGATCCCGTCAACAATCGCTTTTTCAAGTTCCCGCCAGGATTGCCCGCGCAGGAGTCCGATGAGACAGGCAACAGCCGCCGCAGTCATTAGCCCGATCTGGTTTGGCCCGGAAGAGGCCCCATCACCAAAAATACTGACGGCCCCGCCCAGCAGGATCATCAGGACGACAAGCGGGACAAACGCCATCCATAGAGGAATGTCTTGTGTCCTGACCGGTTTTTTGCTCATATGCCGTTTCCGGGTTTTAGGCCTTTTAGGAATTGGGTCAGGTTTTGGCTGAGGGCGTTACAAACATAGCCCCCTTCCTGAATAATGACCGTCGGGCAGGACATCCTGTCTGTGATCGCTCTGCCGATTAGGCCATATCCTTCCGTGGTGAGGCTTAATCCCGCAAAAGGATCCCCTTCAAAAGCGTCCAGTCCCAAGGCAATAACCAGCACTTCCGGGACAAAAGCACCAATACGTTCCAGTGCCTTGTCAAGGGCTTTGAGAAAACCATCATCTCCCGTTCCACGCGGCAGGGGCAGGTTTAGGTTATAACCCTGCCCCGCTCCTTCACCTCGCTCAGAGGCATGACCCCAGAAAAAGGGATAGAAGCGAATGGGATCAACATGAAGCGAGACGGTCATCACATCACTGCGGCTGTAAAAAATATCCTGCGTGCCGTTGCCGTGATGCAGATCTATGTCCAGAATGGCGACGGAGTTGAATTTACGCCGTAAGTTTTGCGCCGCGATGGCAGTATTGTTTAGGTAACAGAACCCTCCGGCAATATCGGCTCCGGCGTGGTGGCCCGGCGGACGGCAGAGCGCATAGGCCATATGATCCCCCGCCATCACCAGTTCGCTGGCATGAACGGCGGACCAGGCGCTGAGCTTGGCACTCTCCCATGTTTCCCCCGTAACGGGGGCGGAGGCATCGACCATGTGATATCCGGCCTGGGCGACGACGGAGGCCGGGTAGGTGCCGTCGCGGTTGGTCGGGTGGATGTTGGGGGTGATTTCCGTTGCCGCACCGGAAATCCGTTGCCAGCGCACATAGGCGTTTTGTAGAAATTCCAGATATTCAGGCGTATGGATGCGCGCAATCGGTCCGATGCCATAGTCTGGCGGGGCAGTCTGCTCAAGTCCGGCGGCAAGAGCGCCCTTTAACAGTCTGTCTATCCGATTTGGTGTTTCGGGGTTTTCCCGCCGCTCCCCGTTAACAAGGAAGCTGGTTGGGTAATGTTTTGCCTGGTTTTGTGCAAGAACGCATTTCATTACATGATTCCTCTATTGGTTTAAACCGGGAGCGTAAGGTCACGGGCAAGGGCCGTCAGGCTGTCGTCCAGAATGGTCAGAATCTCCCCGATCTGCACCGATGTGGTGATCATGGGCGGGCAGACAAGGAAATGATCGCCTTCAAGCCCACCGCGCGTGCGCCGCGAATAAATGATCAGTCCGCGGTTGTAGGCCAGTTCGACAAGTCGGCTGAAGGCATTGAGTGATGCAGGGAGCGGCGCCATGGTTTCACGGTCTGCGACAAGCTCAAAGGCCGTCAGGAGCCCCTTACCGCGCACGTTGCCGATGAAGGGGAATTTGTCCATCAGGACGCGCAGGCCCGCGAGAAGTTCTTCGCCGACCCTGACCGTGTTTTCCATCATTTTTTCACGGTAAATTTCACCGATTACTGCAAGTCCCGCGGCACAGGCAATAGGGTTCCCGGCGTAGGTATAACCATGCTGGAAGCCACCCGCGTTAAGGACGACATCGACAATATGCTGTTTTGCCGTCATGGCTCCCAGCGGGATATAGCCCGCCCCAAAGCCTTTCGCGGTGGCAATGATATCAGGATTGACGCCGAAATGTTCCGCGGCCAGGAATTTACCCGTCCGGCCCACTCCGGTCATCACTTCGTCATAGATCAGAAGGACACCGAATTCGTCACAAATTTCGCGGGTGCGGCTGTAATAGCTGTCCGGAGCAACAAGTGCGCCTGTCGATGCCCCGCCAACGGGTTCCATAACGAAGGCCAATACCGTTTCCGGCCCGACTTCAAGGATTTTTTCCCGCAGCATTTCAGCATACTTCAGTCCCCGCTCCTCATCCGTAAGGTTGTCCCGGTCGAGGTAGCAGCGCGGGGCCGGGATTTTTGGCGCGTCCATCAGCATCGGCAGAAAAGGGGCGTTCAGAGGGGTGTAGGAGGTCAGGGCCAACGCCCCCAATGTTGCCCCATGATAGGATGGGGAGCGCGAAATCACTTTCCAGCGGTCTTTATCACCCTTGGAATAGGCATATTGACGTGCGAGTTTGACAGCACTTTCCACCGCTTCCGATCCACCGGATACAAAAAATACCTTTTCATGGCCGGGGGGGCTGAGTTGGGCAACTTTTCGGGCGAGGTTTTCAGCCGGTTCATTTTCAAAATGAAGCCGGTAGCCGAAGGTGGATTTTTCCATCTGATTGCGCATCGCCTGAAGCACACGGGGATTGCTGTGGCCGATGTTGGACACCATTGCCCCACTGGACCCGTCAATATATCTTTTGGCGTTCACGTCCCACATATAAATCCCTTCCGCCCGATCAAGTAAGGGACGGCGGTCGCGGGTCTGATAAAATAAATGTGATTTCATGGGTGTTCAATCCATCTGCTGTTCAATATTCCCGCCGTAAGTGCGTTCGGCAAGGGGGGTGTTGAGGATTTTCTGGTCGAGCATTCTCAAGAATTCCTTCTCGGCCACATTGAGGATGGCTTTGGGGTGCTGGATCATGAAAACGTCAATCGCCGGGGAAGTACCGGGAGGCAGAAGCGGCCATAACCGGTTATTGAGAATATCCCGTTCGACGACATGGGTGGGTAGCGGCCCGATCCCAAGTCCCGCCATGATCATGCGGCGCACTTCCTCAAGGTTATTTGATACCCCGGTAACGGCGTCGCTGAGCTGTGCCTGTCCCCGCAGAACCGCAACCGGATGCAGGACATCGCCGAGATTGTCGGTATAGAACGTCACCCTCTGCTGACCCCTCAGGTCATTCAGGGTAATATCTTCCTTGCCGAACAGGGGATGGTTCGCCCCGCAGAAATAACCGAAATGTTCCCGGTAGAAAAGTTCCGTCTTCAGGTTCTCAATCTGCTTTCTCAACAGGCATATGCCGAATGTCGCTTGTTTTTCCTGTATGGATTTAACAACTTCCTGACTTCCCTTGACGGAAATTGAAAAAGTCGCCTTTGGGTTTCTTTCGTGAAAATCCCGCAGCGTATCATCCAGCATCGGCGTCATGACATGGCTGGCCATGACGATGTTGACATGACCCTGTACATTTTCATGCTTGTCCTGAATGATATTCGGTAATCGTCCGATGGTGCCGAAAAGTTCCTTGCATTCCAGATAGAGTGCATCTCCGTTAGCGGTCATTTTGAAACTGCGCGGTCCCCGTTCAGCCAACTGACAGCCGAGCTTTTCTTCGAGCCGCCTGAGGGCATTGCTGATGGAAGGTTGTTTAAGTTGCAGATAGTCTGCGGCTTTGGTAATGCTTTTTTCCTGGGCAATCACCATAAATGTTCGGAGCAGATTCCAGTCGAGTTCCCAGGCAATTGGGTTGATGTTTACCTGTTCTGGTTTCGTAGTATCAGTAGTCTTTATGTCATTATTTTTAAACATATTGTCATTCATTTAAACTATGATTGATTTTCTAAATATAATTTATAACAATGTAATGGTGAAAAATATATTCAGCAAGACCAAAATGAAAGAAGGGTGAAAATTGCCCGTTGCGGTCGGCGAATAAGGGAATATCATGAAAAGAAAAGTTATCATTACCTGTGCCATTACCGGCTCCATATACACGCCGACAATGAGTCCTCATTTGCCGGTGACCGGGCCTGAAATTGCGACGGCCTCCATTGATGCCGCCGAAGCCGGGGCGTCGATCATTCACCTGCATGCACGGGATCCCGAAAATGGCAAGCCCAGTGCAAAAATAGATCATTTTAACGGCTTCATCCCGCAAATTGATCAGGCCTGCGATGCGGTTCTGAATATTTCCACGGGGGGCAGTTCCCTGATGTCCCTTGATGAACGCTTGGCTCCCGCCCGCCATATCAAACCGGAAATGTGTTCCCTGAATATGGGGTCAATGAATTTTGGTATCTTCACCCTGAAAAATCGCTTCAGCAAGTGGCAACACGACTGGGAGCCCGCCCTGCTGGATGCGACCAAACATACGACCTTCCAGAATACTTATCAAGATATTGAAACGATCCTGTCCGAACTGGGCGGTAAGGACGGCACCCGTTTTGAATTTGAATGTTATGACCTAGGGCATATTGAAACCCTTGCCTATTATTTGCGCCAGGACCTTGTGAAAACGCCACTTTATGTCCAGTTTGTTCTTGGTGTCATGGGGGGTGTGGGGGCGTCACCGGAAAACCTGATGGCCATGAAGGCATCTGCCGATCGCCTGCTGGGTGAAAATTACCAGTTTTCTGTCCTTGCCGCGGGGTCAAGTCAGATTCCACTTGCGACACTTGGCCTTATTCTGGGGGGCAATGTGCGGGTCGGCCTTGAAGACAGCCTGATCACGCCGGAGGGCAAACTCGCAAAAAGCAATGCGGAACAGGTCGCGAAAATCCGCACAATCATTGAAGCGTTGGGTCATGAGGTGGCAACCCCGGCCGAGGTACGCGAAAGCCTCGCCCTGAAAGGCCGTGATAAAATAAGGGCGCATGGCTGATGGGCGATATTCGGTTAAAGAGGGCTGAAAAGAAAGATGCGCCTGTAGTTTACGACCTTCTGAAAAGACTGGCCTGTGAACTGGGAAAAGAGAAAGATTTTAATGGATCGTCTGATGCAATTGAAAGTTACGGTTTCTCTGACCCGCCGACTTTTGAGGTGATCCTTGCCCTGGAGGGGGAGGGGGCCGTGGGCTTTGTCCTGTTTTTCTATGAGTTTTCCACATGGCGCGGCTTGCCGGGGATATATGTGCAGGATGTTTTCGTTGCTGAACAGGTCCGGGGGCGGAAGGTGGGTGAAAGATTGATGGCGGCTGCCGTGGCGCGCGGGAAGGAACGCGGGGCCGTCTATATGCGTCTTGCCGTGCACCACGGGAATAAGGGAGGATTGGGGTTTTACAAGCGGCTGGGTTTTGAAGAGGTTTCAGGCGAAACCCTCCTTCTGCTGGAAGGTGGCGCCTTTGAGGGGATGACAAAAGAGGGTATTTAGGATGAAACAACTGCTGGGTATATTGATACTGTTTATGGTGACCGGTCCCGCTTTCGGGGAAAAGATTGAAACGCGGCGCGTACCGGTGCTGTCACATGTGGCCCACCCTCACAGCTATTACTGGCGGGAAATGTATCTGCCTCAATTGACCAGCGGCCCATCAGGCGCAAGCTATGGGCCGGACGGTAAGATGGTGATCTACAGCATGCAGGGCTCGCTCTGGCGTCAGGATATCGCCAGCGATACGGCCTATCAGCTTACCCGTGGGCCGGGCTATGATTATCAGCCTGACTGGTCACCCGATGGACGCTCGGTGGTTTTCAGCCGGCATAACGGCGATGCACTTAATCTGGTTCTTCTTGATTTGAAAACGGGGCAGGAAACGGCTCTGACAACCGGCAGGGCAGTAAATGTGGAACCCCGGTGGAGCCCTGACGGGGCAAGGATCGCCTTTGTCTCAAGCCGCGGGGAAGGCTATTTCGGACTTTATGTGGCGGACATCAGGAAGCAGAAGATGACAGATATCCGCCCGCTGGTGGCCGGGCGTATCAGTGAACGCGACCGTTATTATTATTCGCAGGCGGATCATGCCATTAATCCCAGCTGGTCGCCTGACGGTCAGCGGATTTATTATGTATCCAACGAGGAAGTGGCGTGGGGGTCCGGTGATATCTGGTCGGTGGCAGTGGATAACCCGGCCGACCGGGTGCGCGTCCTTGTCGAGGAAACCACATGGTCGGCGCGACCTGAACTGGCCCGTGACGGCAAGAGGTTGTTATACAGCAGTTATGAAGGGCGTCAGTGGCACCAGCTGTGGCTGACGACACCACAGGGGCTGTCGCCGCTGCCCCTGACTTTCGGCGACTTTGATCTCAAGATGGCGCGCTGGTCGCCGGACGGTCGGCATGTGCTTTATACCAGCAATGAAAGCGGCGGGCTTGAACTGTGGCAGCAAACGGTCGTCGGCGGGGCGCGCCGGAAAATTGCCGCCCGGAACAAGATCTATAAGTCTCCCATGGTGTCCCTTGATATTGCCTTGCAGGATGAAAGGGGCAGGGCCCTTTCCGGGCGGGTGATGGTTCTGGCGGCTGACGGGCGCCATTATGCTCCGGCGGACAGTCGCATTCATGCGGATGATTATTTCGACCCGAAAACAAGTCGTCATGAAAATCATTATTTCCATTGTTTTGAGAGCTGCACTGTCATGGTGCCCATGGGGCAGGTGAATATTATGGCGGCGAGCGGCTATTCCCATAAAATCGCCGAAACCGGGATCAGGGCGGAAGGTGAGGTGGTGCCTGTCCGGCTTACCCTGCCTGAAATTGGACTGCCCGGTGAATTTGGCAGCCATGTCAGTGCGGACATGCATGTCCATATGAATTATGGCGGCCAGTATAAACAGTCTCTTGACGGGCTTGCAAAACAGGCCAGGGCGGAAGGTCTGGATATCGTCTATAACCTTATCGTCAACAAGGAACAGCGTATCCCCGATATCAGCCAGTTTAAAACAACGCCAGACCGTTTTGGTGGTGTGACCATTTACCAGGGGCAGGAATTTCATACCAGCTTCTGGGGACATCTGAGCTTCCTGCATCTGGACGATCATCTTTTGACCCCCGATTTCTCAAGCTACCGCCATACGGCGCTGGCGTCGCCCTATCCGTCCAATGCGGTAGTCAGCGACCTTGCCCACGCGCAGGAGGCGGTTGTCGGTTATGTCCATCCCTTTGACAGTGTGCCGGACCCGGCGGCACCGGGCCGGCTGTCGCACAGCTTGCCGCTGGATGTTATCGCGGGCAGGGCCGATTTTCTGGAAATCGTGTCTTTCGCCAACCACCAGGAAACGGCGAATGTCTGGTATAAATTCCTTAACCTGGGCTACCCACTGGCGGCGGGGGCGGGAACGGATGCGATGACCAATTATGCTTCGCTCCGCGGGCCTGTCGGGATGAACCGGGCCTACCTGCAGGCAGAGGCCGACAGCCCGGCGTCCCTGAAACGGGCAATTAAAAGCGGCAATGGCTATGTGACTAACGGACCTCATTTGGGGCTTTTGGCAAAGCATCAAAACAACCCTCCGGTTGGGCCGGGCAGCAGGATAAAACTGCCGGAACGGGGGGGGACGCTGAACCTTCATCTGGCATTGCAGTCCTTTGTTCCTGTGGAACGTCTGGAGGTGGTTCAAAATGGTGAGGTAATACATAATATTGACTTGGCCGGAAATCTGTATCAGGCGGATGTCAGGCTGGAAATTCCGGTTACTGGCAGTGGCTGGGTTTTATTGCGGGCAGTTCATGAAACACCACATCCGTTTGTTCAGGACGTCTATACCTATGCCACAACAAATCCGATCTGGATTGATGTAAAAAACAAACCGCAGTCCGCCCCGGAAGATGCCCGGTATTTCCTGCGCTGGATCAATCGTATCAGGGGGCATGTTGAGAAACGCACTGATGATTTTAATACCCCGTGGGAAAAGGATGTTATTCTCGATGATATTGAAAAAGCTACAAAAAGCCTTCAGGAGAAATTAAATGCGGCACTTTGACAGGAGTATGCTTGTTGCAGTTGTTCTGGTCATGTCGGCATCGGTTGCCGGGGCGGAAGGCCGATCGTTCCAGATTGAAGATCTTCATAAAATACAGGAAGTAGGCGCGCCATCCCTTTCCCCGGATGGAAAAATGGTCGTTTATTCGGTCAGTCGCCATGATTTAAAAACCGATGCTGGAATAAGCGACCTCTGGAGGGTGCCATATGGCGGAGGAAGTCCGAAGAATTTGACAAGAACCAAAGATAAAAGTGAATGGGCGGCACAATTCAGTCCGGACGGTCGTTACATCGCCTTCCTTGGTGAGGGCAAGAAAGAGTCCGGCACCCAGATTTTCCTGATGAAATCGCGGGGTGGGAAAGCGCGTCAGGTCAGCAACATTGCGGGGGGAGTCATTGCCTTTGATTGGGCGCCGGACGGCAAACAGATTGTTTTCACGGCCTTCGCCGGGGGGACAAAACCATCCAATGAGGGAACGGCCGCCCCGATTGTGATTGATCGTTTCCAGTTTAAGGAAGACGGGGTCGGTTATCTGTCCGGCGCACGGCGGCACCTGCATATTCTGGATGTTAAAAAGAGAACGGAGGTTCAGATCACTTCCGGAGACCGGGATCACTGGCTGCCGTCCTGGTCGCCGGACGGCAAATGGATCGCTTTTGTCTCTAAAGACCGGGCGGATGCTGATCGCAATATGGACTCGGATGTGTTTATCATGCCGCCCAAAGCAGGCGGGGAAGAACGCCGCATCAGCACCTCCAAAGGCACGGATGCGGATCCTTACTGGGCATCCCCGCCGACATGGTCACCGGACAGCCGGAAACTGGTCTGGCTTGAAAGCGGGGAAAGCAAATGGATTTATTATGCGCCTTGGCAGCTGACGGTGGCGGATATCCTATCCGGGGAGGTGCGTCCGCTGGCCCGGATTGACCGCAGCTTTTATCTGCCGAAATGGTCGGCGGACGGGTCTTATATCTATAGCCTTGTCGAACAGGACCGTTCGACATGGGTTGCGAAAATCAATGTGAAAACGCAAGAAATCATCTATTTGACGCAGGGCAATAAATTTGCGCTGGGTTTTGATGTGGCGGGGAGTGACAATCATGTTGTTGTCCAGCAAGGCGACGATGATACGCCCTTTGAACTTTTTGCAGTGGAAGCCCGGGGCCGTGCCCTGACAACCCATAATGACTGGCTCGGGGACATTGATCTTGCCCGCACCGAACGGTTTGATTTTGAAAATGACGGACATAAGGTCGGCGGGCTGATTGTTTATCCGAAAAATTATGACAAAAATATATCATATCCGGCAATTTTCCGATTGCATGGGGGGCCGGTTTATCAGTTTTCCCATGAATTTATGTATGATTGGCAGATTTATGCCGCACAGGGTTATGTGGTTGTCGGTATTAATCCACGCGGCTCGTCGGGCAAAGGCTTTGACTTTTCAAAGGCCATCTACGCCGACTGGGGCAATGTGGATGTGCAGGATATTCTGGCCGGAGCTGATTATCTGGCAGATAAGGGAATTATAGATCCGCAAAGGCTCGGTGTCGGCGGGTGGAGCTATGGGGGCATGCTGACCAATTACGTGATTGCAACCGATAACCGCTTCAAGGCCGCAGTCAGCGGGGCAGGAGTAGCGAATATGTTTGGCAGTTACGGCCATGACCAGTACAGCCGCGAATATGAACTGGAAATTGGCACACCCTGGAAAAATCCGGACGCTTATAAAAGGGTCAGTTTTCCGTTTTTACACCCGGGCCGTATTGAGACTCCCACCCTGTATCAATGTTCGGGGATGGATTTTAATGTCCCTTGCCTGGGGTCTGAACAAATGTATCAGGCCCTGCGGTCGGTGGGGGTTGACACCCGGCTGATTCTTTATCCCGGCCAGAACCATGGGATAACGGTCCCCAGCTATCTGGAAGACAGGATGCGCCGTAATCTTGACTGGTATGACCATTATATAAAGGCAGTAAAATGAGCCTGAAACGCGAACTAGGTCTTATTGCCGTTATTGTCACTGTGGTCGGTTATGTGATCGGGGCATCTATTTTCGTCCTGCCCGGCCAGCTGGCCGGGGCGGTGGGGCCTGCGGTTGTACTGTCTTATGGGTTGGCGGCAGTGATTGCGGTGTTTGCCTGTATAGCTGCCGCACAATTGGGGAGCGTGTTTCCCAATACCGGTGCGGGCTATGTGGCAATTGTCAGGCTGCTTTCCCCCATGGGTGGCTTTGTCACCATCTGGCTTATGCTGGCGGTTTATGTGCTTGCCATTGCCCTGATCGCCAGCGGTTTTGCCGATTATTTTTTAAGACTTTTCCCCATGGTGAATCGGGATGTCGCCGCTTATGGGGTTGTGATCTTCTTTGGCCTGATCAACCTTGGCGGCGCGCAGAATCTGGTGCGTTTACAGGCGCTGTTGGTGATCATATTCATGGTGGCCCTTGCCGTGGTTTCTTTCGGTGGTGTCATGGCGGTGGAGAAGTCGAACCTGATCCCCTTCATGCCAACGGGTTTGCGCCCGGTCATGCAGGCGGTGGTCCCCGCCTTTTTCTCTTACGGTGGTTTCATGGTGGTGATGGAACTGGCCGGGGAAATTAAAAGACCCGCGCGGACAATCCCTCTGGGACTGGCGATAAGTTTTGTCGTGGTGCTGGTGACCTATATTGCCTTGTCCCTGTCCCTTGTGGGGTCGATAAACTGGCAGGAACTGGCCACGCTGAATGCGCCGGTGAGCCATCTGGCGGAAATATTTTTTGGGCCGTGGGGCGGCGTTTTTGTTGCCATTGCCGCGGTGGGGGCAGCGGCGACATCGGTCAATGCACTGGTTCTTGTCGCCTCACGCGATATCATCGCCCTTGCCGATGGGGGGATCTTCTCTGCACGCCTGTCAAACGCCACGGGTAGTGTGCTGGTTGTCCTTGTCTTTTCGATTATGGCTCTGATGCTGGGCCAGACGGTTATGGAGTATGCGGTGTGGGTGTCCGGGGTGACGTTGCTTTATCAGGTGATCATCGGGATTGCCCTTCTCTATATTTTATCGCGCGCTCCGCAGGAATATGCGGCGGCGCAGTTTAAGCTGGGCCGAGTCGGGTTGATTATTTGCGGGATGGGCATGATTGCTGTGTCCACACTATTCCTGTATTTTGTTTTTGCAGAAAGCCAGGGCAGGACCATTGCGGCTTTTGGATATCTTGCTGTTGGAATAATTTATTATCTCTTTCGCCAGAAAACATACTTGAACAGAGAGACAATGATATGATGGAAAGTTACAGAGGGGTCGTTCATCCGTGGTTATGTGATGTCATGGGACATCTGACAACGCGTCACTATACAGCCATGTTTGACGATGCAAGTTACCATCTGGCCCATGCCTGCGGGCTTGCCCCGTCAAAGGAAATAGGGTTTGTCGATGTAGAACTTAACATCAGGTTCATCACGGAAATACGTGCGGGATCGCTGCTTTATATCCGTAGTGGCTTTTCAAAACTGGGCAACAAGTCCTTTTCGACCCGTCATCGGATGTTTAACTGTGATGATGACACATTGGTGGCAACCCAGGATGCTGTCTCGGTTTTTTTTGATTTAAAGGCCCGTAAGGCCATTCCCTTATCAGAGGAATTTCGCACAAAGGCCGTGCCCCTGATGGTTAAGGAAACCTGAAAGATGAAAGGAGATGTCTGATGAAAAAGATAAAAGCTGCCATTATGAGTTTTTTTCTGGTCTGTCAGGGGGGGATGTTTGCGCGGGCGGCGGATCATCCAGCCGAGCCTTTTCAGGACAAGGCGCTTGAAATGCTGCGTTACAGCGTTTCGCTACGTACGGCCGAAGGTTTTGGGCTTGTGCCGAAGCTGGCGGCTTATCTGGTTGAGGAATTCAAAAAGGCCGGGTTTGATGATGAGGATATCCATCTTCTGCCAATGGGGAAAACCGCTGCGCTGGTGGTGCGTTACAGAGGGGACGGGCGTTCAGGCAAAAAACCCGTTATGCTGTCTGCTCATATGGATGTGGTTGATGCTCTGCCCGAAGACTGGGAACGCGATCCCTTTACCCTGATTGAAGAGGACGGCTTTTATTTCGGGCGGGGGGCAAGTGACGATAAATTTCCGATTGCTGTTCTTTCTGCAACATTGATGCGGCTCAAATCGGAAGGGTTCGTGCCGGGTCGTGATATCATCCTCGCCCTTACCGGGGATGAGGAAACCTATATGATCACCACCCGTCGGCTGGCGACGGAATATCGTGAACTGATTGATGCCGAATTTGCCCTTGTTGCTGATGGAGGCGGCGGTGTGCTTGATGAGGAAAGCGGGCGACCGGTATCCTTTACGGTGGACAGCGCTGAAAAAACATATGCCACCTTTGAAATGACGGCCCGTAATCCGGGCGGTCACAGTTCATGGCCGCGCAAGGATAATGCGATCCGCGACCTGTCCGAAGCCCTTGAGCGGATATTCGACTTTGAATTTCCGGTAGAGGCAGACGAGCTGACCCGTTCCTATTTTCGCCAGACCGCCCCCTTGGTCGGGGGCGAGGTCGGGGCGGCCATGAAGCGTTTTGCCGAAAATCCGGGCGACCAGGAAGCTGTGCGGCTATTGCGCGACATGCCCGATTATGTGGGCTCAACCGGCACGACCTGTATCCCGACGATGCTGCGCGGCGGGCATGCGGAAAATGCCCTGTCGCAATCGGCCACCGCAACCATCAATTGCCGCATCTTTCCGGGAATTGGCGTGGCTAAAACCCTTGAGACACTGAAAGAGGTTGTATCGAATGAGGAAATCGAATGGAAGGTTCTTGATGATCCCCTTGAAAGTGAGGCCTCACCCATGCGGGAGGATGTCTTTACCGCCATTAAAAACGGGGTTCATGCGTCTTATCCGGCGTTGCCGATCATTCCCCATATGGCCTCCGGCGCCTCCGATGCGCTCCATTTTCGGGCAGTGGGTATCCCCAGCTATACTTTTTGTGGTATTTTCATGAAGGCCTCCGATGAATTTGCCCATGGACTCAACGAGCGGGTACCGGTTGCAACATTGCCGGTTGCCATGAAGATGTGGCATTCCATTCTGACCGAACTGACGCAGTAGGAAGAACTAATCGATGGGATAGCGCTCGAGCACGGGGCCGAGCGCTTCCTTGAGGGGGTCGAGATAAGGCTCAAAATTGCGCCATTGTTCGACACCCTTTGTGTAGATGGGCTGGCGGACTTGCTCGGAACTTGGTGTGCGCACGGCGCGCTCTGTTTCGTAAAAGTGCAGGCAGGCCTCCTCAAAGTCGAGTCCGCAATAGTCCAGCAGACGACGGATCTGGTTTTCCGTGTCAGCGACCATATCTTCATACTGGACCCGGTACACCCGGCCAGGCAGAACCTCATCCCAGTGATCCATCAGACGGACATAATCCCGGTAATAATGGCCGATATCCTCCAGGTCATAGGTGAAGGTCTGGCCGCGGGCGAACAACTGCTTGAAGCCTGAAAAACAGCATCCCATGGGATGGCGTCGGGCATCAATAATCTTGGCATTGGGCAGGATGGAATGAATAAGCCCGATATGCTGGAAGTTATTGGGCATCTTGTCGATAAAATAGGGGATATTGCTACGCTGGACCCGTGTGGTTTCAAGGTAACTTTCCCCCAGCTTACGAAATTTATCCGGGGTGAGTTCTGTAAGGATCTCCGGGTATTTTGACGCGGTGCGCAGGCGTTTCTTACCGCCCAGGTCGCGGGACATGGCAATAATGTCAATCAGTTCGGCCGTGCCTTCGACCTGTGAATGGCTGGCGAGAATCTGCTCAAGCAGCGTGGACCCCGCGCGCGGCAGGCCAACGATGAAAATCGGATCCGGGGCCGGGCAGCCCTGACCGGTTCGGTCGGCAAAGAATTTGCCGTCAAGGCAATTAATCTGGCGCACTGTATCATAAATGTTGATTTTGGGATCATAGCCGTGATGAATGCGCCGAATAGCATTACCACGTTTGTAATAGTGGAAGGATTTGTCATAGTCCCCGCGGTCCTCGTATGCCTTGCCAAGCGCAAAGGCCAGATGGGACTGGTCGTCGGGGTCACCGTCTTCGGTTGTCACCTGGGCGAGCATATTTTTCACATCCTCGTCCGTAAAGCGGAAGGTTTTAAGGTTAGCGAGGCTCCAGTAGGTTTCCCCGATTTCCGGGCTGAGATCAATACAGTTGCGATAGGCTGCAATGGACTCATCAAGCCGCCCGACGGTTTTCAGTGTATGGCCGTAATTAAGCTGTGCGCGGGCTTGTCTGGGATAATCTTCCAGAACCCTTTCATAAATCTCCATGGCCTCTTCATGGTCACCCTTGCGCACCAGAATGGTGGCTTTCAGGATAAGGTAGCCCGGATTGTTCGGCTCAACGGACAGGAGTATTTCCATCTGTGTGAGGGCCGCTTCAAGTTCCTGACGGCGGAAGAGGGCCATAATATAATTATGGCGCGCGAGATGAAAGCCCGGCGCCAGTTCAAGGCAGCGTTCAAGCAGATTTTTCGCATCGACAAACTGGCCAACCTTGATCCCGATTTCCGCCAGAAGCCGCATGGCGACCACATCGGTAGGGTTCTTTTTCAGGATATCCCGGGCAAGCTGTTCGGCTTCGGGAATTTTTCCTTCACGAAAAAGATGGGCGGCTCTGGAAAGGTCCGGGTCGCTGTTCAGGGCCTTCAAATATTGATCAAGGGCCTCCTCACTGCCGATTATGTCCCCGGCAAGGGCCATTTGTTCGCCGAGTGCGCGCCAGGCTTCACCTAGCTCCGGATTGATGGCGACAGCTTTGCGCAGGGCGATGACAGCCTCTTCTCCCCGCCCCGTCGCCCCAAGGCACAGGCCCAGCTCATGCCAGACAGGGGCCGCATTTGTCAGGCGTGCGGCCAGCGGTTCCATGACGTCCAGCGCTTCCTTGAGCCTGCCCTGAAAGCGCAGGGAAGCGCCAAGGATATGCAGGGCTGGATCAAAATCGATCACGACCCTGAGAATTTCCTGCGCCTGAAGCTCCGCCAGTTTGGGGTCTTTCTGTAAAAGGCCGGCGGCATGGTGCAGGGCGGTTCTTAAATCCCCGTGCGGGTCCTGAGATGGAGTCGTCATGTTTTTTCCATTTTTTTGCCTTGTTCCCCTCCTGTTTCCGGTAATACAGTCAGATGTTTTAAAGTGTTTTCTTAACGGTTAGAGCCCTTTTGTAGGCCGTTGTTTCATTGTTCTGATTCATGGCATCATTCATTTAAACTATAGTTGATTTATTGAATATTATTTACAAGAATGTAACGGCAAAACATATATTTGGCAAGCTCAAAATGGCCCCACGAGAGGATCAGGCCGTTGGCATGAGGGTGTGGTCCTAAGGAATTTTTAGACGACCGCACGATATGACTATTCAATAATAGACAAGGGAGTGAAATTATAATGAGAAATATACATTATTCTAACAAATTGGCCTTACTTGCTTCAACCATATTATTATCAGGCCCCCTGACTGTGCAGGCGGCGGAAGAAAGGCCGATGCTGGACGAAATCGTCGTCACGGCGCAAAAACGTGAGTCCAACCTTCAGGATGTGTCGCTTTCGGTCCAGGTGCTGGGTAATCGGCAACTGGAAGATCTGAACGTCAACGCCTTTGATGATTATATTCAGTTTCTGCCGACCGTTTCCTTTCAGACCACGCGCCCGGGTTATGCCCAGATATATATGCGCGGTATTTCAAGCGGTGGCGATGGCAATCATTCAGGCTCCATGCCCAGCGTCGGGGTTTATCTTGATGAACAGCCGATCACGACCATCAATCAGATTCTGGATCTGCATATTTATGATATTGCGCGCATTGAAACCCTGTCCGGGCCACAAGGAACGCTTTTCGGCGCCAGCAGCCAGGCCGGAACCATGCGGATTATCACCAACCAGCCGGTTCTTGGTGAATATGAAGGGGGTTTTGACCTTGCCGTCAACACGGTTAAGGGCGGGGAGATGGGCTATACGCTAGAAGGATTCGCCAACCTGCCCGTGACCGATAATGCGGCCATCCGGCTTGTCGCCTGGCATGAAAAGGACGGGGGCTACATTGATAATGTGCTTGATGAAATTACCTATGTTGTCCCCGGTATTACCAAGAACAATGCCGATCTGGTTGAGAAAAATTTCAATGACGCCACAACAACCGGTATGCGCGGTCTTCTGAAAGTTGACTTGAATGAAAACTGGACGGTGACCCCCGGGATTACCTATCAGCACCAGAAAACCACGGGGTCTTTCGATCATGACCCCGCCCGTACCGGTGACCTGAATGCAACGGAATTTTTCCCGACAAAATATGAAGAAGACTGGTATCAGGCGACATTGACTGTGAACGGCAATATCGGTGGCCTTGATGTGGTTTATGCCGGGGCGTATCTCAACCGCAATGTGGACGGTACTTATGATTATTCCGGTTATGCGGAATATCTGTCAAATTATGGCTGTTATTATTATGATGCCGCCGGCATTAATTGTGTCGATCCGTCACAATATCTGGTCGGGGATGAGAAACTTACCCGCCAGAGCCACGAGTTTCGCATTCAGTCGCCACAGGAGGACCGTTTCCGCTGGATCGCCGGACTTTTCTATCAGCGTCAGGAACATGACTTTGATTTTCAATGGGTCGTGCCGGCGATGAATTCGGCACAATCGGTGGTTGAGAACGGGCATACCACATGGCAGACCAAACAGGTCCGGACGGATCGGGACTGGGCGGCTTTTGGCGAGATCAGTTACGATTTAACCGACAGACTTACCCTGCTGGGAGGGGTCCGTTTCTATAAATACCGTAATTCACTTTTCGGGTTTAACGGTCATATAGGCCGATGTACCGGGTCTTATGTTGATGGTGTTTTTGTGCAGGATGATAACGGTACGCCGCAATATCCCTGTTTTGATACCCGGATACTTGACGATGAGAAAGAGAAATCGGGTCAGACGTTCAAGGTTAATCTCAGTTATAAAATCGATGATGACAAAATGGTTTATGCCACTTTCTCCCAGGGCTTCCGGCCAGGGGGGGTGAATCGTGCAACGGTCGCCAATGTGCCAAGTTATAATGAGGATTTTGTTGATAACTATGAAATCGGCTGGAAAACGACTTGGCTGGACGGTCGGTTGCGTTTTAACGGCGCCGTTTATTATGTGGACTGGCGTGATGTACAGCTTGGCAATCTGGATTTTTCTATTTCGCCGTTGACGATTATTCATAATGCGGGCGATTCAAGAACCTATGGGGCGGAATTCGACCTTGTTTTTGCCGCCACGGATCATCTGACCCTTTCTCTGGCCGCCTCCTATAATGACGCCAAACTGACGGAAGACTTTGTCAGAGTTGAAGCGGATGAGAGCCGAACGGTGCTTTCCACCGCTGGTACGCGCATGCCATTTGTGCCAACCTTCCAATTCACATCTGTGGCGCGGTATGAAGATGAAATTGCCGGGATGCCGGGCTTTATGCAGGCAGCTCTGTCCTATACCGGCGACAGCTGGAGCAGCCTGATCCTTGATGTTCGGCAAAAGCAGCATAAATATGCGCTGCTGAATCTGTCGGCGGGGGTGAACGGGGACAATTGGACCTTCAGTGTCTTTGCCGATAATGTGACGGACAAGCGGGCGGAAATTCTCCATGTTGATCCCGGCTATTTCAGCGACAGGGACACAACCACCGTCACAAATCGGCCCCGCATCATCGGGGTTCGCTTCGGACAGCGGTTCTAACCCCTGCGGCACGGACGTTCACAGGGGGCAGACATATAAGCGCGACGGACCATTTACGATCTGTCGCGTTTTTCTTGTGAAAAAAGACAGTTGAGGAACAGCATGGGCCAATCCCCTTATGATATTTTGTTTGAGCCGGTCAGAATCGGCCCCAAGACAGCAAAAAACCGCTTTTACCAGGTGCCACACTGCAACGGTATGGGCCACCGTTGGCCGCAGTCGATGGCTGAAATGCGCGGGGTCAAGGCCGAAGGAGGTTGGGGGGTGGTTTGCACCGAAGAATGTGAAATCCATCCTAGCGGCGATTTGTCCAGCGGGACACTTATGCGGCTCTGGGATGACAGCGATATTCCGACTCATGCCCGGATGGTTGAAAAGGTGCAGCAGCACGGGGCGCTTGCTGGGATACAGCTTTGTCATAATGGTTTCACGGCCAGCAATCGGTTCAGCCGCATCGCCCCCATAGCCCCCACGGCCCATGCTGCCTACCGAGAAGATCCGGTGCAGGCACGGACCATGGATAAGCAGGATATCCGGGATTTCCGTCAATGGCACCGGGAGGCGGCAAAGCGTGCTCTTATTGCCGGATATGACATCCTGTATGTCTATGCGGCACATAATCTGACCCTGCTGATGCATTTCCTCAGCCCGCGCTATAACCAGCGCACGGATGAATATGGCGGCTCGCTCAAAAACCGCATTCGCCTAACCCGCGAAATACTTGAAGAAACGAAGGAAATTGCCGGGGATAAGGCCGCGGTGGCGTTTCGCTTTGCCGTCGATGAACTTATGGGGGCAGCAGGCATATGCTCTGCGGAAGAAGGGCGTGAGGTGGTCGAGCTTCTTGCCGACCTGCCGGATCTGTGGGATGTGAATATCGCGGACTGGAGCAACGATTCCCTGACCTCGCGCTTTGGGGAGGAAGGCCATCAGGAACCCTATATCGATTTTGTCAAGGAAATCACCAGCAAACCCGTGGTCGGAGTCGGGCGTTTTACCAGCCCTGACGCCATGGTGTCACAAATCCGCCGGGGGGTGCTCGATCTGATCGGGGCGGCGCGCCCGTCAATTGCGGACCCGTTTTTGCCCAACAAAATCAAGGAGGGCAGAGTTGATGAAATTCGCGAATGTATCGGCTGCAATATATGTACGACGGGTGACGCGCTCAGTGTGCCGATCCGCTGTACTCAGAACCCGACCATGGGTGAAGAATGGCGCAAGGGGTGGCATCCGGAAAAAATCGATCCGGCAGGAAGCGAAGACAGTATCCTAATTGTCGGCGGGGGCCCGGCGGGGCTTGAATGTGCCCATGCCCTGTCCAGCCGGGGTTATGAGGTGGTCCTGGCTGAAAAAGAAACCCGCACCGGGGGAAGGGTGAACCGGGAAGCAGGGCTTCCGGGCCTTTCCGCCTGGCGCAGGGTTATTGATTACCGGGCCTATATGTTAAGCCAGAAAGCCAATGTGAATATCTATCTGGACAGCGATCTTGGGGCGGATGACATCCTTGATTTCGGCTTCCAACATGTGATGATCGCTACCGGCGCGCAGTGGCGTACGGACGGGGTGGGTCGGGAAAACCATTTCCCGATTGACATCAGCGGAGTGGAGATTTTCAGTCCTGGGCAGTTGATGAACGGGGCAATAGTGCCTTTCGATGGGCCGGTGGTCGTCTTTGATGATGATCACTATTATATGGCCAATGTGCTCGCGGAATTGCTGCATGACGGGGGGGCGCAGGTTATTTTCGTCACGCCCGCGGACAGGGTGGGGACCTGGACAGAACACACCCTTGAACAGCGTAAAATACAGGCCGCCCTGCTGAACCGTGGTATTCACGTGATTTGCAGCCGAACGGTGACGGCGATCCGGGACGGAAAATTTACCCTGAAATGCAGTTATACCGGCAGGGAAGAGGTAATTGAGGCAAAAAGCTTTGTCCCGGTTACTTCCCGTCTTTCCAACACCGGTCTATATGAAGATACTATGGCTCGGCAGGAAGAATTTCAGGACCGGGGCATCAAATCGATCACCCGGATCGGTGACTGTTTCACCCCGTCCACCATTGCCGCTGCCGTTTATCATGGTCATCTCGCCGCCCGGCAGATGGATAACCCAATAGACCTCTGGACCGACTTTAGACGGGAAAATAACTTCTCCTAAGTTCACCGGTGACCTGCTACCTGTAATTGGACCATTTTTATTGCGAAAATTCTCATACAGGCTTTATTGTCAACGCCGGAGTAAAATACATCCGCTTGATGTTGGGCGGGCTTCTGGACAAGCCGGGTTTTGCGGTGTTTCAGGGATTATTTTTTTTGGTTTTTGCGACTGTGTTTGAGGCGATATCTCTCGCCGTTCATCTCCAGAATGTGGACATGATGTGTAAGCCGGTCGAGCAATGCGCCAGTTCCATGACCAGCATTTTGTTCAGGGCGGGAAGCGCCTTGAACTCAAAGCTGTCGAGGCTTTTGGTCGCGGGAAAGCGCGCCTGTTTGATCCGCCGTTCCACCATGCGGCGCTCCCGGTCAATCAGTTCCAGTTCGGCCAATCGCAAGAGATAGCGGCAATGGTC
>Ga0209475_10001280_pt1 | contig 33118 bp, 25 predicted proteins | sample tdDd471_FD_187128 | JGI IMG/M metagenome (GOLD analysis project Ga0209475, IMG submission 187128) | Marine sediment microbial communities from the Atlantic coast under amendment with organic carbon and nitrate - tdDd47.1 (SPAdes)... | ecosystem: Environmental > Aquatic > Marine > Coastal >... | reverse complement strand
AGCTTTAATTGCTGTTGCAAATAAGTTATTAAAACAAGCTTTTGCTATTGCAAAAAGTGGATTGCCTTATGATGAAAACTTTGTTTCTAAATTAGCTTAAAATTGCTTGTTTTTTAACTCAGTTCTTCTTAAATAATGGCCACTTTTTTTTGGACTTTTAAAAAAAAAAGGTGTATCTTAATCTATCAAAGTCCTCTCCATTAGGTCAATACAGGTTATGCCTGTTTTCAACCGCTCTAAACCCTTATAAATAAAGACCTGCTTGGGGGTTCAGCCGTAGCTCCTTCGGGTCTACTTCGGGTCTACTTCGGATTTACTTCGGGTCTTCTTCGGGTGTATAAGCTTACTTTGGGTGTTGTTTTTTTACTATAAATAAAATTAATGGTAAACCTTCCTGTCTTAAAACACGCCAATTTTGTTCTTTGAAACGCAGCAAATCCCAAGCAAAAAAGACCTAATAAGTATAAAAACATGCCCTTGGGCATGTTCTATAAAAAACCATAATATTATGGCAGGAAGCCATTCATATGAAAAACTAAACAATACTCTATAAGGGCCAACCTTTTACAGAAAAAACGGAAAAGATTCGGTGTAATAACAAAGCCTAATCGGCAAAAAGCCTATCATGAGCGATCCTGCCTTCAAGCGTACGCGTGAAAACATGATGGAATTTGCAGGTGCCTCTAAAGCCGGAAAAGCCTTTAGGGACAGCTTTGCAAACATGGTCAAACTTATGGGCATGTTTTCTTAAAATCCAGTACACCAGCAAGTGTTTTTAAAAGTGGTTTATAAGCGTTGTGGAAGACAACATGCCTAGCTTATATAATTCCAAATATTTTTGTACTTCCCAAGTTGCTGATAGGTGTTCAAAATTGCTTTGTTTTCCGGGTGTTTTAAGGTTGGATCGTTTTGGAGCACGTTTTTGGCATAATATCTGGCAGACTGCAATATGTCCTTGTCCTTTATTAAATCGGCAATCTTGAGGTTCAAAACGCCACTCTGTTGGGTTCCCATAAGGTCTCCAGGGCCACGTAGCTTTAAATCCACTTCTGCTATCTCAAAACCATCATTGGTACTGCACATGGTGTCCAATCGTATTTTGCTGTCGTTGCTCAATTTGTGGCTGGTCATTAAAATACAATAGCTTTGTTCGGCACCACGACCAACGCGCCCACGCAGCTGGTGCAATTGCGACAAGCCAAAACGTTCAGCGCTTTCAATAATCATAACCGAGGCATTGGGCACGTTTACACCCACCTCAATAACGGTTGTGGCCACCATGATGTTGGTTTCGCCTTTTATAAAGCGTTGCATCTCGTAATCCTTGTCGGCTGGTTTCATTTTACCATGCACAATGGAAATTTGGTACTTCGGGGGAGGAAAGTCCCTAACAATGCTTTCATATCCATCCATTAGGTCTTTGTAATCCATTTTTTCACTTTCCTGGATAAGTGGATACACAATATAAATTTGTCTACCCTTTTCAATTTCATCCCTTATAAACCGAAACACTTTCAGTCGGTTTTTATCATATCTGTGTACTGTTTTTATGGCCTGTCTGCCAGGTGGCAATTCGTCTATCACAGAAATGTCCAAATCACCATAAACAGACATGGCCAAAGTGCGTGGAATGGGTGTGGCGGTCATCACTAAAATATGTGGTGGGATAACTCCTAAATCTGTTTTGTTTTGAGAGGATGTTGCTGGACCTTTATGCCATAATTTACTTCTTTGTTCTACTCCAAAACGGTGTTGCTCGTCTATAATGGCAAGGCCTAAATGTTTAAATTTAACCTTGTCCTCCAGTAGGGCATGAGTCCCAATTAGGATGTCCAACTCACCATTTTCAAGGGATTTATGAATTTCTTTTCTTTCTGAAGTATTACTTGAGCCTGTAAGTAATTTTATGCTGATATTCAACTTATTGGATAGTTCAAGTAAACCGTTATAGTGTTGGACTGACAAAATTTCAGTCGGAGCCATTAAACAAGCTTGAAATCCGTTGTCAAGTGCCATGAGCATTGACATGAAGGCTGCTATGGTCTTTCCGGAACCTACATCACCTTGCAACAATCGGTTCATTTGGGCATTGCTGCCTAAATCTTGCCTGATTTCTTTTAAAACACGTTTTTGGGCTTGGGTCAATTCAAAGGGTAAATGCTCATTGTAAAAGGTGTTGAAATATGTTCCAACTTGGGTAAAAGGCAAGCCCTTGATTTTGGATTTGTGGATTAAATTTTTCAGAATCAATTGCAACTGAATATAGAATAATTCTTCAAATTTCAATCGGAATTGAGCCCTAGCCAAAAGCGCTTGATTTTTTGGAAAATGGATGTTGAAAACTGCCTCCGATTTAGCCAATAATTTTAGTTCGGAAATAAGCTTATCAGACAAGGTTTCTTGAAACCTGCCTTGGGTCTCCAAAAACAATTGCTGCATGATTTTTATTATCACCCGATTGCTGATCCCTTTGTTGGTCAGTTTTTCGGTAGACGGATAAATGGGTTGCATGGCAGAACGTATGTGTTTTTGGTGCTCTTCCAGAAGTTCCATATCGGGATGAGGCATGCTAAAAACCCCTTGAAACCAATTGACCTTGCCAAAAACCACATAGGGTTTGTGAAGCTTTAGGCTTTCGCGTATCCATTTATGGCCACGAAACCACACCAGCTCCATAATGCCAGTATCGTCTTTAAAGGTGGCAACCAAGCGTTTGCCTCTCCCTGCACTTCGGGACTGTGCCACTTCCTTGATGCTGATTATCTCACCAATTACCTGTACTTCTGCTGTGTTGCGCTGGAGTTTATGAATCTTGTAGTATTGTGTCCTGTCTAAATACCTGTTTGGGAATAAATTAATCAAATCCTGATAGGTGTGGATGCCCAGTTCCTTCTTGAGCAAATCTGCTCGGTTTGGACCAACACCTTTTAAATAATCTATGGGAGTTTGTAAATTTATAGACATAACACGAATATAAACCTTAATCTTGAAACTTAAAACTTCAAAATTTATGTATTTTAGTCATGAAGTTGATAAATCTTACTTATGAAACACCTGCTTTGTGCTTTTTTGATTTTTTTTACAAGCCTTTCTTTTTCTCAACAGCTTGAAGTTGTAGATTTTACTCGTGTGGATGCCAAATTAAGTTTCGATATTGAGGCGTCCAAAGTGTTGGGTGTTGTGGATTATTATTTTAACATTTTAAAACCTACGGATTCCGTTTTTCTGAATGCTGTGCATATGGATTTTAAAGAGGTGCTGCTGGATGATAGGAGTATTTCGTATAAAAACAACAAAACACAACTGGTTGTGTATTCTAAATTTCAGACGGGAGAAAGTCATCGCCTAAGGGTTGCTTATGAAACAGTACCAAAACAAGCCCTTTATTTTGTGGGTTGGGGGAATGAAGCTCCCGATCAAATTTGGACGCAAGGACAAGGAAAATATACCAGCAACTGGCTGCCTAGCTTAGATGACACCAACGATAAAATTGAATTTGATTTAACGGTAACCTTTAACAGTGCTTATAAGGTAGTGGCAAATGGCAGCTTGCTAGCAAAAGAAACTATAGCGGGAAATACCATCTGGAAATACGATATGGCAAAGCCCATGTCCAGCTATTTGGTGGCTTTGGCAATAGGTGAATACAATAAACTGGAAGAGGTTTCCAGTAGTGGCATTCCTTTGGAAATGTACTTTTATCCCGCAGATTCTTTAAGGGCCGAGCCAACTTATAGGTATAGCAAACAGATGTTCGATTTTCTTGAAACTGAAATTGGGATCCCTTATCCTTGGCAAAATTACAAGCAGGTGCCAGTGCACGATTTTCTGTATGCAGGCATGGAAAACACCAGTACCACCATTTTTTCTGATGCCTTTGTAGTGGATTCCACAGCTTTTGTGGATAGGAATTATGTTAATGTAAACGCACATGAACTGGCTCACCAGTGGTTTGGCGATTATGTAACGGCTAAAAGTGGCGAACACCATTGGTTGCAGGAAGGTTTTGCAACCTACTATGCCTTGCTGGCAGAAAGGGAAGTGTTTGGAAAGAATTATTACTATTGGAGGCTGTATGAGTATGCCCAAGAGCTTATGGATCAAAACAGGTCTGGAACAAGTACGTCTTTGTTGAACCCAAAATCCAGCAGTACCACGTTTTACAAACGAGGCGCCTGGGCATTGCATGCTTTAAGGGAACAAGTGGGAGCAATAGCTTTTAAACAGGCTGTGGTCAATTATTTAAAGACTCATGCATTTTCGAATGTGGAAACCACAGATTTTATTTCAGAAGTGGAAGCTACCAGTGGCCAAGACTTAAGTCAGTTTGTGGATCTCTGGTTGAAGCAGGTGGAATTCCCTATGGATGAAGCTCTGGAAAGCTTGATGCAATCTGCTTTTATTCAAGAATACGAAATGGTGGATTGTGAGCTGGCCACCTCCAAGTGCAGCTATTACCTAACAGCGCCTATTTCAGACGAAGCCAAACGTAAAGTTATTTCGCAAATCCCTAACCAGGTCACTCCAGAAGTGTTTGAAGGCTCGTTAAAAACCAGGCAAGCCATTGCCCAAAATGTGGATAAAATCCCCTTGTCCTTAAAAGCATCCTACGAAACCTTGTTAAAGGATGGGTCTTATGCTACCATAGAGGCAGCTTTGTTCCATTTATGGATTAATTTTCCAGAGGACAGGGAAAATTATCTAAACGCCACCAGCGAACTTATTGGGTTTAACGACAAGAATATCAGGCAGCTTTGGTTGGCTCTCGCGATTTCAACACCTTTGTATGAATTGGATAAAAAAGAAGCTTTCTTAAATGAACTGGTAGGCTATTCCAGTCCCAAATACGGTTTTGAAGTGAGGTTGACAGCCTTTAATTATTTAAATTCCCTGGGGATTTATAACGAACAGGTACTGACTAATTTAGTGGAAGCATCCAAACATTATAATTGGCAGTTTAAAAAGTTTGCCAAAGACATGTTGGAAGAATTGTCAAAACAACCCGATTTTAAGGCAACTATATTAAGATTACAAAATTCCAATTAAATGAGAGCATTGGTAATTTCTGGAGGAGGCAGTAAAGGCGCATTTGCAGGAGGTGTGGCACAATATCTTCTTGAGAACAAAAAACACGATTACGATTTATTTTTGGGCACGTCCACGGGAAGTTTATTGGTGTCCCACTTGGCATTGAACAAGGTCGAAAAAATAAAAGAGGTGTACACAAACGTAAACCAGCAGGCCATCTTTAATGTCTGTCCTTTTGCTATAAAACGAAAAAGAGGTCTGGAAACCATTAAAATCAATCATTTCAATGTGTTAAAAAACCTCATGAAAGGCAGTAAAACCTTCGGGGAAAGTTACAATCTTAAAAAGCTTATTGAAAACACCTTGTCCGAAGCCGAATTTGATCAATTGAAAGCATCAAAAAAAGACATCGTTATAACGGTTTCAAACCTGTCACTCAACCAAGTGGAATACAAGTCCATTAAGGATTTTACTTACGAAGCGTTTTGTGAATGGGTTTGGATTTCCTGTAATTACACGCCCTTTATGTCTTTGGTGAAAAAAAACGGATGTGAGTATGCCGATGGAGGTCTGGGCTCCATGGTGCCTATTGAAGAAGCCATTAAACGTGGTGCCACACATATAGATGCCATTATTTTGCAAACTGAAATCACGCAATTTAACCGAATGCCTTCCTTGAATGCCTTTTCGTTGCTTACCAATATGTTTGCCTTTATGTTGGATAGGATAGAAGGCCAAAACATTAGAATTGGCAAGTTTGTGGCAGCCAATCAAAATGCCATCATTAATTTTTATTATACGCCTACTGTGCTTACCACTAATTCCTTGGTCTTTAACAAAGAAAAAATGACTCTCTGGTGGCAAAGTGGGTTTAATTTTGCAAAATATAAAAACGAAGAATTAAGTCCATTGGAAACCGAATGAGAGCATTGGTAATATCAGGAGGAGGTAGTAAAGGTGCTTATGCTGGAGGTGTGGCACAATACCTCATGGAACATCAAAAAAAAGCCTACGATATGTTTTTGGGAACTTCAACAGGTAGCTTGTTGATTCCTCATTTAGCGGTAAACAATATCCCTAAACTGTACGACATCTTTACCAATGTGCAGCAGCACGATATTTTTAGTATCAGTCCTTTTGTACAGCGTAAAAAAGGCGATAGGGAGTATGTGTCCATAGATTTCATCAACTCCTTATGGCAGTTTATCCGAATGAGGCGAACCTTTGGGGAAAGCAATGCCTTAAGAAGGAACATCAAACGTAACTTCACCAAAAGCGAATACGAAAAAATTAAAGCCGAAAAGGCCGATGTGGTGGTAACTGTTTCCAATCTGTCCATGAACACGGTAGAATACAAATCCATAAACGATTGTACTTATGAGGAGTTTTGCCATTGGATCTGGATATCCTGTAATTACATTCCTTTTATGTCCATTGCCAAGGTTAATGGTTTTGAATATGCCGATGGAGGCCTGGGATGTGTGGTGCCCATTCGTGAAGCTATAAAACGTGGTGCAACAGAGGTGGATGCCATTATCCTGGAGGCTGAAAACATTGAAAACCAAAAAGTGCTTGGTAAAAACCCTTTTTCATTGATGATCAATCTGTTTGGGCATCTGTTAAATCAGGTGGAACGCAACGATATCGTAATAGGTAAACTGGCGGCCATAAACAAAGGGGTTAAACTAAACCTGTATTACACACCTTCCAGTTTAACGGAAAACTCATTGATTTTCAGTAAAAAATTAATGACTGCCTGGTGGCAACAAGGTTTTGATTATGCCAAGAAAAAACACTTGGGAGAGATAAAGCCTTAAGCTGTTACCACATATCGCTCACTTCCTGTTTTATAAAAGATAGGGCTGCATCACTGGGAGCTCTTTTTTCCATCATTTCAGTTAAAATAACCTCCCTCAATTTATTGGCTGTATTGGTTTTTTCAAGCAAACTGGCTTTTCTTATCAATTGAATGGTGGCATTTTTAGCAGCAGTGATAATGTTCCAGCAATCGTCGCTTATGTATATTTGTTGCGATAGGTTATGGTCAAACTCCTGTTCAATCGCTGCTATAAGTAAATTCTCGTAATCTTCTTTATTTGAAGAAGTTGGACTCATTCTAATAAGTAACTTGGAAGGGGTAATTCGCTCCAAAAACAAAGCCATACGCTCATAGGCCTGAAGGCGTAAAGGCATGGCATTTACCTGCATGTCTTTGTGCAATAGAAAGCGTCTTCTACCGTCTTCGTTTTTGGTATGCTCTTTAAAAAAATAGTAAGCTATCAATCCGGTAATAAGGGTTGGAAGCGCAAACATAAATAAATCGATAATTCTTTCAGACTCCATAAGTAGTATTAATTAGTAAGGGTTGTATTTTTTCCACCCAAATATAAACAATCTTTTAAATCCTGCATAGATGTAAAAGGAACTGGCACTTTGTGGTACATGTAGGTTCGATCCAATTCCTTGGATAAGTGATGGTCGTCCACGTTTACATCAATGTCCCTCATTTTGAACTGACAAGGGTGTTCGTAACCTGCAGCATGTGTAATTTCAATAAATTCTTTTCTAAAAGTTTTGAAATATTGTGCCAATCGAACCGATTTTAATGTTGGGTCGATACCACTTTGCAACCATTTATTCTGGGTTGCAACACCACTAGGACAACGATTGGTATGGCATACTTGTGCTTGAATACAGCCAATGCTCATCATAGCTTCCCTTGCCACATTAATGCAATCGGCTCCCATGGCAAAGGCCATGGCGGCTTTTGCAGGAAAACCTAATTTCCCACTACCAATAAAAACAATGCGTTCGCAAAGGTCTTGATCCTTGAACACTTTATACAAATCGCTAAACCCATAGACCCATGGTAAGGACACGTGATCTGCAAAACTTGGAGGGGCAGCTCCAGTGCCACCTTCGCCACCATCTACGGTTATAAAATCCGGTCCCTTTCCTGTTTCTGCCATTAGTTTGGCAAGTTCTTTCCATTGCTCCAGTTTTCCTATGGCAGCTTTAATGCCTACAGGCAATCCTGTGGCTTCGGCTATTTGTTCTATAAACTCCATAAGTTCCGGAACATTTGAAAATGCAGAATGGTTAGGAGGGGAAAGCACGTCTTTCCCTAAAGGGACGTGACGGATATCGGAAATTTCCTGGGTTATTTTTGCTGCTGGTAAAACACCTCCTTTTCCTGGTTTGGCACCTTGTGAAAGTTTAATTTCTATGGCTTTTACAAAGGGGTTTTTTTCTACCAAAGCCACTAATTTTTCCAAGGAAAAATTTCCATCATCATCCCTTACCCCAAAATATCCTGTCCCAAAATGAAAAATAACATCGCCACCATGACTGTGATAAGGAGACAGGCCACCTTCACCTGTATTGTGATAGGCTCCGGCCATTTTTATGCCTTTATTTAAAGATTCCACGGCTCGGGCAGACAATGAACCAAAACTCATGGCAGATACATTGATAACAGAACCTGGTCTATAAGGTTTCCTACGTTTGTTGTAAGCTCCCATAACCTTGGCGCATGGTAAAAAACAAGGGTCTATGGCATTTGGATGCTCTGGTTCAATCCTATAAGGCATCATGGCATTGTTTATAAAAATGTGCTGATGCGAATAAATGTCCCTATCGGTTCCAAAACCTTCATAATTGTTTTGTTTTTTCGCCGAGGCATAAATCCAACTGCGCTCAATTCTATTGAACGGAAGCTCTTCCCTGTTGTTGGCAACCAAGTACTGCCTTAACTCTGGGCCAATTTTTTCCAGCATATACCTAAAATGACCAATAATGGGGAAGTTGTGGCTAATGGTATGCTTCTTTTGAATGAAAACATCCCGTATGGCTACCAAAGCCAAGACAATTAAAATCCATTGCCACCAGCTAATAGCAGCCAAAAAGTTTAAAACAGAGCTCATATTTTTTATAATTTGAGGTAAATATATTTAAAATATCTATGAAAATTTGGATATCTTTATGAAATGGACAAACAAAAAAAAAGGTGGTTAAAAATATTCGGATTGATAATTATCGTGCTGGGAATAGGATTTGCCATAGCACATTATGTGGTAAAATCCAAGATTGAAACTACTTTAACATCCAAGCTTCCAGAAACGGTTAAGTTGACTTATGGCGACTTGGGTGTAAGTTTGTTACAAGGGAAAATAACGTTAAGCAAGGTTGAAATGACCAATTTTGGAAAAACCATTCCAGAACCAAACTTAGAAATGACCTTGGAACAACTTATCATTGATGGATTTGGCTACTGGAGTTTTTTAGTCAATAAAGCCATTTTTATTGAAGCTGTTATTTTAAACAGCCCAAAGGTCACTTACCATCACAATCCCAATATTTCAAAAGAAGCCTACAAGGTTTCCAACAAACAATCATTCAACACATCTATCGAGGTGAAACAGCTTCTTTTAAACCAAGGCTTTATTAAGATTTTGAACTCTGAAACAGATTCCTTGAAACTCCAAATGGAAGAAGTGGATATAAGCCTTAATGAGATTGTTTACAACAACAACACAAAAAAAAATAGGATTCCGTTTGATCATGGAACTTATCAAGTACTCTTTCAAAAGTTTTTCGGACAACTGAGCGATTATGAAAACCTACGAATTTCAGAAGCTGCTTTAACCCAGGAATCCATTGCATTACGGGATCTAACCTTAAGAACGAAGTATTCCAAGGAAACTTTGTCCAAAATCATTCCTTATGAACGGGATCATTTTAATTTACAAGTGGATTCGTTAGTTGTAAAACAGCCAAATCTGAGTGTAGTAAAAGATACCATCTGGAAATTTGAAAGCCCGAAGGTGGCCTTTCATAATCCCGTTTTTAAGGTCTATCGCGATAAACTGGTAACAGACGATGAACGCATCAAACCTTTATATAGCAAGATGCTTCGGGAGTTAAAGTTCCAATTGGATTTAGAGCGGGTTCTCATTCATGAGGCAGACATTTCCTATTCAGAGAAAGTGAAAGCAGATAAAAAAGCTGGAACAGTAACGTTTAAAGCTTTCAATGCAGACATGCAAAAGGTGAGCAATACCTACAAGTCGCCAACAAAAACCGTTTTAAACATAGAAACGCGATTTATGAACCACGCACCATTAAAAGCTGTCTGGTCTTTTGATGTGAACAACCAAGAAGATTTGTTTGAATTTCAAGCAGAAATAGACTTGCTTCAAGCAAGATACCTGAACAGTTTTACAGAACCCAATTTAAACGTGCGTTTGGAAGGCGAGTTGGATAAAACCTATTTTACCATATCTGGAACCGATGACGCTTCAAGCATCGATTTTAAAGTGAAATATCAGGATTTTGATGTGGTGGCACTACAGGACAATGGTCAAGAAAAGAATAAATTCCTATCGGATGTCATCAATATCTTTGTATCCAAAAACAGTAGGTCCAAGCAGTCTTCCTTCAAAGAGGCCACCAAAGATAACATAGAGCGCCATAAAACACAGTCTGTATTTAATTTTATATGGATTAGCGCCAGAGCCGGATTGTTAAAAACCATGACCGTAGATTAAAACCTGTGTCTATGTTAAATTGTTTATAATTATTCATAATTCTCCCTGAGAAAAAGTCTAACAATGGTTATTTTTAGCCTTTAAAATGAAAGAGATTTGGAGGAATATTTAAGCCAGTTAAACGACGCACAATTAGCACCAACGTTGCAAAAAGATGGTCCTATGATTGTTATTGCAGGAGCAGGTTCGGGAAAAACCCGTGTGCTAACCTATAGAATTGCCTATTTAATGAGTCAAGGGGTTGATTCATTTAATATATTGGCTTTAACCTTTACCAACAAAGCTGCACGTGAAATGAAAGAACGTATTGCAACCATTGTTGGTTCCAGTGAAGCCAAAAACCTGTGGATGGGAACCTTTCACTCTGTTTTTGCCAAAATCTTGCGTGTGGAAGCAGATAGATTGGGATATCCTAGTAATTTTACCATTTACGACACACAGGATTCAGATAGGTTGATAGCCTCCATCATTAAAGAAATGAATTTGGATAAGGATCTCTATAAATACAAACAGATCCGTTCCAGGATTTCTTCTTATAAAAACAGCTTGATTACCGTAAAAGCCTATTATCAAAACCCAGAATTAATAGAGGCTGATGCTATGGCAAGACGTCCTAAAATGGGCGAAATCTATAAGAATTACGTAGATAGATGCTTTAAGGCTGGAGCCATGGACTTTGATGATTTACTATTAAAAACCAACGAATTGCTAACCCGTTTTCCGGATGTCCTGGCAAAGTATCAAAATAAGTTTCGCTATATCCTAGTAGACGAGTATCAAGATACCAACCACAGCCAGTATCTTATAGTGAGAGCACTTTCAGATAAATTTCAAAACATTTGTGTGGTTGGAGACGACGCTCAAAGTATTTATGCATTTCGTGGTGCCAATATCAACAACATATTGAATTTTCAAAAGGATTATGACAATGTCAAACTCTTTAGGTTGGAACAAAATTACCGTTCCACAAAAAACATTGTAAATGCTGCCAATTCCATAATAGACAAAAACCAAACAAAATTGGATAAGGTAGTTTGGACTTCAAACGACGAAGGTCCTAAAGTGAAGGTAAACCGTTCCTTGACCGATGGAGATGAAGGACGTTTTGTGGCCAGTTCCATTTTTGAAAACAAAATGCAACACCAATTAAAAAATAGCGATTTTGCTGTCTTGTATAGAACCAATGCACAATCACGTGCCATAGAGGATGCCTTGCGTAAACGCGATATTCCGTATAGGATTTATGGAGGTTTGTCGTTTTATCAACGTAAAGAAATTAAAGACGTCTTGTCTTATTTGCGTTTGGTAATTAATCCAGCAGATGAAGAAGCTTTAAAACGAATCATCAATTATCCAGCTAGAGGGATTGGGCAAACCACAGTGGACAGGCTTATAGTGGCTGCCAATGGTTACAACCGTTCCATATTTGAAGTCCTTCAGAATATAGACAAAATAGATATTAACATTAATACTGGAACCAAAAACAAACTAAAGGATTTTGTGACTTTAATAGAAAGTTTTCAGGTCATGAATCAAACAGCCAATGCATTTGAATTGGCAGAGCATGTTACAAAAGCCAGTGGTTTAATAAGGGAATTCAATAAAGATGGTACTCCAGAAGGCGTGGCCAGAATGGAAAATATGGAAGAACTGTTAAATGGTATCAAGGATTTTGTGGAAGGACAAAAAGAACTTGCAGATGCAACAGCCTCCTTAGCCGAATTTTTAGAAGATGTGGCTCTGGCAACCGATTTGGATGCTGATAAAGGCGATAGTGACCATGTGGCCTTAATGACCATTCACTTGGCCAAGGGTTTGGAGTTTCCGTATGTGTACATTGTAGGTCTGGAAGAAGACCTGTTTCCAAGTGCCATGAGCATGAACACCAGAAGTGAATTGGAAGAGGAGCGACGTTTGTTTTATGTAGCCTTGACCAGGGCAGAAAAGCAAGCGTATCTTACCTATGCGCTAACAAGATATCGTTGGGGAAAACTTATTGATGCCGAACCAAGTAGATTTATTGGAGAAATAGACGACGAGTATTTGGATATTATTACACCTATTGAAGAACGACGTTTTAACCCCATGTTGGATGCCGATATTTTTGGCGATGATATTCCAGAAACCACCAGAAGGGCCAATGCCAATAAAATAAGATTCAAAAAACCGGTCCAGCCAACTTTTAAAAAGAAAACAGGCTCCAACAACAAGCCTGAAAAAATGGTGATCAGTACTCCAAAAAACCTAAAACCAGTAGATAAGGCTACTGCTTCCACAAATTTATTTGATACAAAATTGACCGTTGGTAACCTAGTGGAGCACTTGCGTTTTGGTAAAGGGGAAGTTTTAAAAATTGAAGGTACAGGAAGCGATACCAAAGCCGAAATTAAATTTGATAAAGGTGGTGTTAAAAAACTTCTGTTGCGTTTTGCCAAGCTGGAAATAATAGGATGATAACCTAATCTAAATGGGTTTCAATAAAAGCTTTTAACTTAAGACTTGTATCCAGCAAATCCAAACCTATCCAACCATGACCGGCATTGGGATACAAAGTGAATTCATGGGTTACGCCCAGAGTTTGTAATTTGTCCCTTAAATCCGTTCCTTGGGTAGTAGGCACCAAAGGATCCAAGCCTCCATAAAATAAAATGGTTGGAGGTGCTGAAGCAGTAACTTGATGATACGGACTAACTTCTTCCAAATAAGCCGTAGAAGCATCCACACCATATAAATCCAATAAAGCTTGTAGTTCGGGATTGGTATTGTTCAAGTAAGCAGGATCCGTAAAGTTGGTTGGTCCAACTATGCTGCAAACCATGTCTATGTCATTTCCTGTATCAAAAGCATAACTCCATAACAATGCCAAGTGAGCTCCTGCACTTACTCCTATAAAGGCAAAATCGTCATCAATTACGTAATGGTTTTGTTTGCTTTTCAGTAAATTGATGATGGTTGTTATATCATTGATTTGCATGGGATAAGGCTGGTTGTTTTGGTCTGCCAATCTGTAATTAATGTTTACAATGGCCATGTTGGGGAATTCACTGCGTATATAGTCCCTTAGATCATTCATGTCACTTTTGTCTCCAGCAGACCAACCACCACCATGAACCAAAATCATCACTTCGGTGTTTAAGTTTCTGTTGGCAGGCAAATAAATATCGAATGTTTGATCGCTATCAGGTCCATAGGACACATTCAACTCCTGATAATATTCGGTAGGATCCAAGTCCGTTACCAGATTGGTGTCATTGTCGTCCGTAGAGCAGGAAACAATGGTTAAAACAAGAAATATTATAAATAAGTAGTGTTTGTTGACCTTCATAAAAGATTAAATTAATTACTTTGTATAAGTTAACGAATTTTTAAGATAAATAGTATGGCTGAATTTATTAAAATTTACGAGGAGAATCCAAATCCGAAAGAAATTGCTAAAGTGGTTAAAGTCTTGAAGGCTGGTGGATTGATTATTTATCCCACAGATACGGTTTATGGTTTGGGTTGCGACATTAATAATGTAAAGGCTTTAGAGCGTGTTGCGAGAATAAAAAATGTGAAATTGGAAAAATCCAACTTTTCTTTTATATGCGAAGATTTAAGCAACTTAAGCGATTATGTTAAACAAATAGATACATCTACCTTTAAAATCTTAAAGCGTGCCCTTCCTGGACCTTATACCTTTATTCTTCCAGGAGCCAAGTCTTTGCCTCATCCGTTTAAAAAGAAAAAAACAGTGGGAATTCGTGTGCCAAATAACAGTATTGCCATTGAAATTGTAAAGCAATTGGGAAACCCAATTATTTCAACTTCCATTCACGATGACGATGATGTTTTGGAATACACCACAGATCCGGAACTTATTTATGAAAAATGGAAAGATATAGTGGATTTGGTCATAGATGCTGGTTATGGGGATAACCATGCTTCCACAGTTATCGACTTGTCTGAAGGAGACCCAATTATAGTAAGGGAAGGAAAAGGGAGCTTGGAAATTTTTTAAACCCGGGAAGCATCATTGTGTTGCAGACTTCAGGTTTTTTAAAAAGCCTCTAGCTGGTCTGTTGGTTGATATTATAGAATCTGCTTGAAAGTATTTTTCAGATTTAATAACATTCACCAACCAATCCAAATGGTTTTTGGAACGTCTCTCAAAATGATACGGTAATACTTGTCTCATAATAATTCAATTTTTAAGTAGGCACTTAAAAACATCAAAATAGTCGGGAGTAGGTTTGGGGTTTGTAAAAAAGTCTTATATGGACTTGATTTACAGTTTATAACATGAAATTACAACACTCCGTAAAAGAAATTAACCTAAACATAAAATTTATTGATTCATTTAATAAAACCTCAAAAAGAGGTGTTTTAGGCACAAAAAAAAGCTCAATCGGTTGGATTGAGCTTTTCTTTATGGATTAAACCTGTTAGTTGCCTGCAGCTTCTAGGTTTTTCATTTCTTTTTCTATCATGTCGTAGAACTCATCAATTTTAGGTAAGATAACGATTCTGGTACGTCTGTTGGCAGCTTTACCTTCAGCAGTATCATTGGAAGCTATTGGAACATATTGCGAACGTCCAGCAGCAATCAATTTACTTGAATTCACACCCAAATCTTCCAAGACACGAACCACAGAAGTGGCACGTTTTACACTCAAGTCCCAGTTATCAATAAGTGGTGGCTTGTTGTAAGGTACTGGATCTGTATGTGCTTCAACCATACACTCAAAATCAGGTTTGCTTTTTACCACTTTGGCAACTTTTCCTAAAACTTCTTTGGCACGTTCGTTTACAACATAACTACCGCTTTTGAATAATAGTTTGTCTGCAATGGAAATAAATACAACTCCTTTTTCAACGTTTACTTCAATATCAGGATCGTTTATGCCCACTTCTTTTTTCAAACTGGTAACCAAGGCAAGCATCACACTGTCCTTTTTGGAAATGGCATCTTGCAATCTGGTTATTTTAAGATCTTTCTCTCTCATGCTCTCCAAGGTTTTTTCAATGTTTGAAGCTCCTTTAGAGGTTAACATGGTTAGGTCTTTATTGCTTTGAATTAAGTTTTCGTTAGAAGATTTTAAATCAGCAATACGGTCTTCCAAGGCTTTGGCACGTGCTTCAGAGGACGCTTTGTCTGCTAAACAAGAGTTTAGTTTTACTGTTGCAGTATTTAAGAGGTCTTGGGTTTCTTTCTGTTTGGCTTCTAAGGCAGCATACTCTTTTTTAGAGACGCAAGAACCTAAAAGCAATAGAGCGAAAACGCCCAATATCAATGTTTTTTTCATAATGATTTCGGTTTTATTGATGTTATTTTTTAACATACCAAAATTATGCAAAAGAAGATGAGTTTGTGTAGGAATTAACAAAAATTTTAACAGTTTTATAAACAATTGAAATTCTTACAGTTATTTATATAATAAGACCAAACCAAAGAGGGTTTTTTATAATAATTTTTACATTGTTTTAAAGTCTTTCTTTGTTTTAAAAGTTTGGGAAGATGTGCGTAAAAACTTAGGTGTGCTTTTAAAATGGCCAAAATATGCAGCCACTTAAACTCCAGAAGGAACTTTACTGCAGCAAAACCATCCAGAACAAGTCTTGTAAGGATCAATGCAAATAGGTTTCCACCAGCATTTTTTACCAAGGTGAACAAACTGTTCCTAAAATTTAAAAAGGTTTTCTTTGGATTGCTGTTCTTTAAGGTTGCGCCACCAACATGGTACACAGTTGAGGTGCCAACATAAGAGGTGTTGTAATTTTTATTGAAGGCTCTCCAACACAAATCTATCTCCTCCATGTGTGCAAAAAAGGATTCATCAAAACCATTTAACTGTCTGTAAATGTCTTTTCTGATAAAAAAACAAGCTCCTGAAGCCCAAAAAACAGGAGTGATGTCGTTGTATTGACCAAGGTCTTCCTCAATACTGTTAAACAGGCGACCTCTGCAAAACGGATACCCAAACTTATCTATAAATCCGCCAGCTGCTCCTGCATATTCAAAATGGTTTTTGTTTTTGTAATCCAAGATTTTGGGTTGGATAATGGCTGTTTCCGGTTGTTTGTTAAAGGTTTCAGCTATGGGGTTTAGCCAAGCTTCGGTCACCTCTACATCGCTGTTCAACAAACAAAAAATATCTTCAGTTACATGTTTTAGAGCCTCGTTATAACCTTTGGCATAACCTCCATTCTCTGTATTCTGAATGATTTTGACAGTTGGGAAATGGTGTTTTACAAAATGAACTGAATTGTCTGTAGAGGCATTGTCGGCAACGTATATTGTAGCTTCTTGGGAGTATTTAATTACAGAGGGCAAGAATTGCTCCAATAATTTTTCTCCATTCCAATTTAATATAACGACGGCTATTTTCAAAGATTACTTTTGTTTTTTAATGTAAAAGGCAAAGACTGTTACCCAAAGTAGGATAGACATTTCTATACCTCTTTGAATTAAACCAATAAATTGCCCTGTAGGATTAATGGAAAGCAACATGCTTAACAAAAAGGCTACTGCTCCACAAAGAACAGATAAAATTACCATACGCTTTCCATTATTCCATTTATTTGCACTTACGCCAATTAAAAATAAGCAAAATGGTACAAAAGTGTAGGTTATTGCACCAGAGAAAATATGTATTATATGTGAAATGCTTGGGTTTATTAGTTCTTTATTGCAGCCAGCATCACACGGAAAAACACTAACAATAATATTACCTAAACCATAAAAAAAGGCAAATCCTGTTAATCCAATTTTTAATAAGTTGCTTTTAGGAAGAAATTTTATGGCTGACATAGAAAAAAGTATGATGAAAACACCACTTGGTAAAAAGCCAAAAAGTCTTAAGTAAATTCCGTAAGGCGTATCTATGGCATAGGATTCACTGATAAATTGCTGGATATGACTGTAATTTTCAAATTGAAATCCACCTAAAACACTAGGAACTATAAAAAATAAAACTCCTAATATTCCAAACCAAAAAGTGTTCGTCTTATTCATTTGTTTTATAATCTGGAATATCTTTCAAAAATTGGTAGCGTTCTCCAACAAAATCCATCTGGCAATAATAATGATTCATTCCGTTAGTAACCATTAAATAAGTGGCATTTAAAGCCAGATTATAACGCGCAATCTGGTCGAATGTACTTTGGTCGATGGATATTTGTGGAGCTTTGCACTCCACGATAAGATGAATGCTGCCATCGGGATTAAAAACCACAATGTCGTAACGTTTCTTTAAGCCGTTTACTTTTAATTCCTTTTCCACATTGATCAAGGATGTGGGATAATTTTTTTCGTGAATTAAAAACTGCACACAATGTTGACGAACCCATTCTTCGGGTTGTAAAACCACAAATTTTTTACGAATAGTATCGAATATAGAAATTTTATTTTCGCTATTTTTGAAACGAAACGGAAACTTTGGAAAATGGAGCTCTTGCATCAAGGCAGTAAAATTTTTTTCAAAGTTAAGTGACATTCATTAAAAACCAAACATCCATGACTTATTTTGGAATTTGTGTTTTTTTAATTTAGATTTTTAAGGATTTGGACGAAGTCAAGCAAATAGTAACAGATATCAAGAACAGGAATTTCAAACCCATTTATTTTTTAATGGGAGAGGAACCTTATTATATTGATAATATTTCGAAATATATAGAATCTCAAGTGCTTACCGAAGAGGAAAAAGGCTTTAACCAAATGGTGCTTTATGGTCGCGATGTCTCTATAGAAGATGTGGTAGGTCACGCCAAGCGCTACCCAATGATGTCGGAGTATCAGGTAGTTATCGTTAAGGAAGCCCAGGATTTATCCAGGCACATTGAAAAACTGGTAGATTATGCCGAAAATCCTCAGCCTACCACCATTTTGGTTTTCAATTACAAATACAAAACCATAGACAAGCGTAAAAAACTTTATAAAACGCTCAAGAAATCTGGAGTTATTTTTGAAGGCAAAAAACTGTACGACAACCAGGTTGGTGATTGGATAAGACGTGTGTTGTCTGGGCAGAATTATACCATTTCCCCCAAAGCAGCTCAAATGCTTGCCGAGTTTTTGGGAACCGATTTAAGTAAAATTTCCAACGAATTGGAAAAACTTAAAATCATCCTTCCCGAAGGTACCCAGATTACACCTGAACATATAGAGCAAAACATTGGAATTAGCAAAGACTACAATAATTTCGAGCTTCAAAAAGCTGTTGGTGCCAGGGATTTTGTAAAAGCCAATCAAATTATTAAGTATTTTGGAGAGAACCCAAAGGACAACCCAATGGTTGTAACGGTATCTTTATTGTATAGTTTTTTTTCCAAATTATTGCATTTACATGGTTTAAGCGATAAGTCGCCAAGAAGTGTTACGGCTGCTTTAAAAATCAACCCTTATTTTGCCAACGAATACATTGCAGCTGCTAGAAATTACCCAATGAAACAAGTAAGTTCTGTTATTGCCACATTAAGAGAATTTGATGTAAAAAGTAAAGGTGTTGGCTCCAATGCTGTAAGTCAGGGAGATTTGCTCAAGGAAATGATGGTAAAAATCATGAATTAATCTTCCAGGTCTTCCAACATCATTCTATAATCGTATTGTAAATCCTCATGAAGGGTTTTTACTGTTTTCTTGATGCTCAAGATCTGTCTGTTATAGATGTTGGTTAAGGTAACATTGTATTTAATGGAAGGTTTAAACTCTTTTAAGGTTGCACAGAAATAGAGTAGGAGTTCCACTTCGGTTTCTTTTTTTAAAGAATAGCGTGCGTATTTCTTTAAGTTCCTTAAAATCTTCCTAATGCTTTTTTTTATATAGAAATAATTGTCTGTATTGATATTGTTAAACTGTTGGTCCAATTCCTGTTTAACGGTTTCAATGTAACCGGCTTCATCATGGGACTCAAATAACAAATAGGTAAGGAGTTCCTTGTTTTCTTTTTTGAATTTGGACAATCGCAAACAAAGTTCCATCAATTCTTCCGAAGAGCGATGTTGCAATTCTTTTTTTATGGTTACTACAGAAACAGCTTTCATAAGTTATTTTTTTGTGTCTATTGCGTATTTTCCAGGACCAGCCAGAAACACCACCACAAAACCTATAAGATACAAAAGGGCTTTTTCCTTAGTACCAAAATCGTCTTGTAAATGCACCACAAAAGCAGCCACAAACATGGTTATGGCAGCAGGAATGGCTGCAAGTTTTGTTTTGTAACCTAGAATAATGAATATAGGAGCTACCACTTCACCAATTAAAGCAAGGATTAAAGAAAGGGTTGGGCCAACACCAATAGGGTCTCCAAATTCTATGGGACTTGAAAACAGACGTTCAATTTTTGGAATTCCATGGGTTAACATCATGGCAGACATGGAGATTCTCAGGAAGGCTAAAGCTAAATCGGTAAGATTTTTGTTCATGGGTTGAAGTTTAGTTGCCTATAAAGATATAAAAAAAGACCTCATAGCATTTATGTTTATGAGGTCTTATGATAACAAGTTTTATTTTTTTATCTCAAGTTAGGATAATCTGAAGGATTGGCCTCGTGCATTACCTGATAAACGGCTTCAAACACATCTTCAACCGAAGGTTTGGAGAAATAGTCTCCATCTGTTCCATAAGCTGGCCTGTGTTGTTGCGCAGTTAAGGTCTGTGGTTTGCTATCCAAGTGCCTGTAGGCATTTTGTGTATTCAACACTTCATTTAAAATATAGGCAGAAGCACCTCCAGGAACATCTTCGTCAATCACCATCAACCGATTGGTTTTGGCCACACTTTTTACAATATCCTGATTTAAATCGAGAGGCAACAACGATTGAATGTCTATAATTTCCACATCAATACCTACTTCCTGTAATTCTTTGGCAGCCTGTTCTATGATTCTTAAGGTAGAACCATAAGAAACAACAGTAATATCGTTTCCTTCGCGAATGGTTTCTACCACACCCAAAGGTGTTTTAAACTCACCCATATTCGAAGGCATTTTTTCCTTTAACCTATAGCCATTTAAGCATTCTACAATTAAAGCAGGCTCATCACTTTCCAGGAGCGTGTTATAAAAACCGGCAGCTTTGGTCATGTTTCTTGGTACAAGAACGTGAATGCCACGTACCAAATTGATAACGCCACCCATTTGCGATCCTGAATGCCATATGCCTTCCAGTCTGTGCCCACGGGTTCTTATAATTAAAGGTGCTTTTTGGCGACCATTGGTTCTGTATTGGAGGGTTGCCAAATCGTCGCTCATAATTTGAAGCGCGTATAAAATATAATCTAAATACTGGATTTCAGCAATTGGGCGCAAGCCTCTTAAGGCCATCCCAATACCTTGTCCCAAAATGGTAGCTTCTCGAATACCAACGTCCGATACGCGAAGTTCACCATATTTTTCCTGCATGCCTTCCAGACCTTGATTCACATCCCCAATATGTCCCGCATCTTCACCAAAAACCAAAGTTTCTGGATATTTGTTGAATATAGCATCAAAATTATCCCTAATCACCAATCTGGCATCTACTTCTTCGCTCTTATCGTTGTAAGTTGGTTTAACTTCTTTTACGTTTAAAGCCGATTTAGGCGACTCGCTATATAGGTGCGAACTGTATTTAGGTTGTACGGTTTCTATGTATGCATTGATCCACTGTGTCAATTGGTTTTTTTCTGATGATGATTCGCTAACCACATAACGTAAAGCCTTTCTGGCAGTAGAAAGTATGTCTTTTCTAATAGGTTCTTTAATGTCGGCCAAATCATTTTTAAGCTTAATTATAAAAACCTTGTTGTTGCTGGAATTGGCCACTTGTTCCAAAATATCCAGAAGCTCTTGCTGTTCTTGTTTTAAAGGTTGTATAAAAGCAGTCCAAGCAGCTTTTTTTCCATCCCTAACTTCTTTTTTTATGGTGGTTTCAATCTCTTTCAATTCCTCATCGGTAGCCATACCATTGGCTATCATCCATTCACGAAGTTTTACATTACAGTCAAATTCAGCTTCCCAAGCCAAGCGGTTTTCATCTTTGTAACGCTCGTGAGAACCAGAGGTCGAGTGTCCTTGTGGTTGTGTTAATTCCTTAACATGTATTAAAACAGGCACGTGTTCTTCCCTAGCAATTTTTGAAGCGTTTTGGTAGGTTTCCACCAAAGCAGGATAATCCCAACCGTTTACACATAAGATTTCAAAGCCTTTGGTGTCTTCATCACGTTGAAACCCTTTTAAGATTTCAGAGATGTTTTCTTTGGTTGTTTGATGTCTGGCATGTACCGAAATTCCATACTCATCGTCCCAAACACTCATAACCATGGGTACTTGTAAAACACCAGCAGCATTAATGGTTTCAAAAAACAGGCCTTCACTTGTGCTCGCATTTCCTATGGTTCCCCAAGCCACTTCGTTTCCGTTATTGGAAAAATTAGTGGTATCGATCCCTTTTACGTTTCTGTATATTTTAGAAGCTTGGGCCAATCCTAGTAACCTTGGCATCTGTCCAGCAGTAGGAGAGATGTCTGCACTGGAATTCTTCTGTTTTGTTAAATCCTTCCAGTTTCCATTTTCGTCCAAACTATGGGTTGCAAAGTGGCCTCCCATTTGTCTGCCTGCAGACATAGGATCGTGATTGATGTCTGGATGCCCATACAAACCTGCAAAAAACTGTTGGATGTTCAATTCGCCAATGGCCATCATAAAGGTTTGGTCCCTGTAATATCCAGAACGGAAATCCCCATTCCTGAATGCTTTTGCCAAAGCCAATTGAGGTACTTCTTTTCCGTCTCCAAAAATACCAAACTTGGCTTTTCCAGTAAGTACTTCACGTCGACCTAGAAGACTGCATTCACGAGAGGTGACAGCAATTTTATAATCGTTTATTACTTCAGCTTTAAAGTCTTCAAAAGACAGGTCTTTTTGTACGTCTGGATTTGTTTGCATAATGATTGTTTTAATAGCACAAATTTAGTCAATATTTGTGTGTTTTGCAATTTGATACATAGTTAAAGAATTGACAAATTGTTAGTGATTCCAATAAAATATAGCAAATTATTGAAAGATTGTCAGTAATTCAGAAAATCATTAAAAATATGCTATTGAAAATTTTACATGGCAATACCTGTTTTTTTAATACCAACGTCTGGTAAACAAACCAAACAGCGTTTTAAAATCCAGTGTCACCACAAAGCGTATTTTTTCGGCATAGTGTGCTTGAGCCACTTCCCATCCCAGATTGGAATATACAGGAAAGTACAGCTCAAAATAGTCTGGAATCAAGCTAACGCGAATCCCGGAATCGTAAACAAATTCTATGTCTTCCCTGTGGTTTTTTACCAAACCAATATCGCCATAGGCTAAAATGTATTTCCAAATGGTGGTACTTCCATTTAAGGTGCTTATCCACTCGTTGGCATAAGGCGTGTTTAGTTTCGATTTAAACCCACCTTCTGCAATAATGATTTGCTGACTGAACAGTCCAGAATCTTCAGAACGCCCATAATAATTGTAGTCAAACAAATAATCGGTTGGTCTGTCCAAGGCATAGCTAAAATAATCGGAAGTCTCATAAGTGTCATTGTAAAGAAACAGTCCTGTAAAAAGCCTTAAGTTAATTTGCCTGTTGCCTTCGGTTAGTTTTCTGTACTCAAAATTAAAAGCCAGTTTTCCAAACTTTTTTCCAAATTGCAAATCTGTAAACCAAGCCGTATAATCTTTCAATCCTTTGTTGATGTTGTTGTAACGTGCATTCAACACACTGTAATTTGGTTGTGTGGCATCTGCTGTAACCACAGGGTTGTCGTCCCTATTGATGTCTACATACCTTAAAGTAATAAACTGTTTCTTATTGGAGCGTAGGTTGGTTTTATCCCTAAATTGCATGGAAATCCCTGGTGTTAATTTTCTTACAAACAAGTCTTCGGCATAACTGGCATAACTGGCCGATATACCATAGTTGATGCTAAATAAATCGGAAGTGTTCTGTATATACTGATTGTAGTTTAAGGTTATGGAACCTGTAAGGGATTTGGATTTGGTTCCATATTGAGGTGCAATTTTATAGTAGAAAGGCTTTTTAAGTACCGTTTTATTATAGGCCTTTACCCCAAGAACAATACCATCGTATATGTTGTTAAACTCAATGATAGGCATAAAAAACACTTGGTTGTAGGCTGGATCTTCAATGTCCTTGATAAGCCTAAACTGAAGGGGTTTGTTAAATAAGGAGTTTGTTAAAGACTTGGTATTGTCCCTTAAGTTGTATTCAGGAACAATTAAATCTTTGTTTAGCACCACTTTGGTACCTTGGTTTTTTAAGAGCTTAACAGTTTTGGTATCTGTAAGGTTTTCTATCCATATTTTAGACACAATAGAGTCTTTATCCAGAACAAACAAGGATATAGGGACGTTGGCATTTGTTTTGTTCTTAACGGTTACTTTAATGGAATCCCTTGATTCTTCAATGTCTGAAATGGTAAAGTCTATATATTTTTTGGTCTTTAAGTAATCTGTAAAAAACCAATTGATGTCTTTGGTGGTATTACTTTTTAACAGCTTTTCAAAATCTGAAGTCTGGGTTTCCTTAAACGTATAGTTAGATAGGTATTCCTTTACGGAATTCTCCAATACGTTGGCATTGATAAATTGGTCCAGATAGCGCAAGCCTACACCAGCTTTGTATTTGTTGGCAATGTTTTTATTGAATTTCAGCAAAGAGTCTTTTTCTGTGGTTAAAGGTTGGTCCAGGTTTTCCCTGGCCATGTGCATGTATAAAAACGGATATTGGTCGTTAAAATCCAATTGCGTGGCATGAAAGGATTTGATGCCCCAGATTTTGGAAAGCGTTCCAGCCAATTTCATGTCTGGGTAGTATTCCTCCACATACTTCATTAAATAGTAGGTTTGCAAACCATCTATGATCCATTGGTCTTTTCTAGGGTTGATTATCAAAATATTTTCCAGGTAATTGTTTAGGGCTGTTTTTAATATTTTAAGTTCATATTGAAATTTATCCGGAAAAGGTCTAATAAAACTAGGCAAGAGGTTTAAACCGTAAATTGGGTTCTTTCGGTAGTCTATGTCTGTAATAAGCAACCGTTCCAATGGGTAAGGTCCCAAATGTCTGGTTAAAAATTCAGAAACATGATCTGTAATCACCAAATTGTCTATCACGTTCAAGCTTTCTTGATCTACGTTAGAAACCATGGTAAAATAGTCGGTTTTAACTTGAGAGAACTGCTTTCTTTGGTTTAAGAACAGTTTGCTGTTTACACGGTTTTTCCCTTCCAGTTTCACCGTAAAGATGTCGTTTTCCTGACGCATGTCTACCTGGTCCAATTCGGAAGTTACATGATAGGTGTTTGGGATCTGTAATTCCAGGCTAAGGTCTGCCACAGGCACAAACATATCATCCAGGTTTTTATTGCTAAAATACTGCCATTCGCCATTGTACACAGCTGGTGTTATGTACCAATAGCGCAAGTTAAAATCGCCATTGTTGGACACGCCATATCTGGTAAATTTATCACTTGGCACCTGCACGATATAGTTTAAATGAATGGTGTAACTCCCGTGGGGTTTTAAAGGGCTGGCCAGTTGTACTTTTACCACGTCTATATGCTCTTTTACCCTGTCAAACTCCAATTCTTGATGGTCTTGTTCTATGGATGTGATAACCGAATAGCCTCTGTCTTCATTTTTGGCAAAGTGAAATTCGGTACTGTATTCTTCAGCAAAACGCATGGCCAAAGGTGTTGTTTTGGTAGCATAACTATGGTTCCAGTCGTTTAAATACACAAGGTCCAAGGTGTCCTCTGTGGTGTTGTGATACGTAATGGTTTGTGAGATTTTTATCTGTTTTTTTTCCACCATAAAATCGGCTTTAAGGTCTATTTTATTTTGACCCAAAACCCAAAGAGGTAGTAAAAGAAACAATAAAGGACTTAAAAATCTGACTTTCAATTTATTTTATAAACTTTAACGGTTGTACATTGGTGTTCGACATACGGATGTAATAGATGCCATTTTTTAAACCAGACACGTCTATACTTAAACGATTGGAAGTGCCCAGGGGAATGCTTTTAACAACTTGGCCCAAGGTGTTAAAAATGTAAAGTTTGTTGGTTGAAAGTGATTGGTTATGTATTTGGACCTCCAAGGTAGTGTCCACCATATTGGTGCCCATAATTTGAAAGTTCTCTGTTTGGTATGTAGGTATGCTCAATAAGGTCTCATTGGTTTCCAGTTCCATAACCACAGGAAGGTGGTCGCTAAAGTAATATAGCGCTTCGCGAACTTCCAAAGAAAAACTGGTGCCTGCACAAGTTGTATCAAGTATCTCGTTGTTAAAACAATTGGGGTTGTTGTTATTGCCAAAAGCCTGATAGCTGTTGGGAACATAATACAAATCTTGGTTGGACAGCATGTTGGTAGAGGTTAGGATAAAATCGAACCTATCGTCCAGGCCACCTGTAGAACCTCCCAAACCTGATTGGGTTCTGGTAGATTGCGTAAACACATCCACATAATCCACATTGGTATGCCAACTTCCCATTCTATCAACAGGATCTACAAAAACAATGTTGTTGTTTGGATCTATCAATTCCTGAAATGCAGGCTCAGAAGCTGAATACACATTAAAATCTCCAGCAAGCATCACATAGCTATCAGAAGGAAAGGTGCTTAAATACTGTGTTAAATCTTGAACCATTTGTAATCTTAAGTTTTCGTTGTTACTGCCACTAGAGGCTTTTAGGTGGCAAACAATCGCATTTAAATATACAGGATTACTGTCTTGGTTTACAGAATTTAACTTTAATTTATAATGATTGAAATCGCGATAGAGGGTTTGTACAATATGCTGACTCTCCAAAATGAATTTGGAATTGTCGTAAAATATTAAATTTTGAAGGTCGTTTTGGTTGCCTATCTCATCGTCTGAGGTATTTGAAGTAAACACAGCGCTTCTGTAATCTTCACTAATTCTATCTTGAAGCACTTGTAAAATGGCGTTGCCACCAAACACATTGTTCAATTCGCAAACCATAAATATATCTGGTTTGTAGGTGTTCAAGGTTTGTTCCAAATAATCAATACGATTGGGAACATTGGTCTCTAAAGGAAAATTCAACAAATTGTAAAACATCAGCTTGAAGTTTTCTTGAGAAAACAGGCTGTGTGTTATCATCATGCAAAGCATGGATATTATTTGAATTTTCCTTTTCATGAGGTTTTTAGGGATTTTAACCAGGTTAAAAATTAGGGCTCAATCGATACTTCTTATAGAAAGCATCCAAGATGTCAATGACTTCTTCTGGGCTGTCCACCACATGGATCAGGTCTAGATCTTTGGCGCTGATATTGTTAAACCTGGTAAGCAAGGTCTCATGGATCCAGTCAATCAAGCCTCCCCAAAATTCCGTTCCTACAAGAATAATAGGAAATTTCTCAATTTTGTTGGTTTGTATCAAGGTAATGGCTTCAAACAATTCATCCAAGGTACCAAAACCTCCAGGCATAACCACAAAACCTTGCGAGTATTTAACAAACATAACTTTTCTTACAAAGAAATAATCGAAATCCAGACTTTTATCGGAATCAATGTACGGATTATCGTGTTGCTCAAAAGGCAATTCAATGTTCAATCCAACCGATGTCCCACCAGCTATATGGGCGCCTTTGTTTCCAGCTTCCATAATACCAGGACCTCCACCTGTAATCACACCATAACCATGATCTACTATTTTGGCAGCTACCTCTTCGGCCAATTTGTAATACTTATTGTCTGGTTTGGTTCTTGCCGAACCAAAAATGGACACACAAGGTCCAATTCTACTTAATTTTTCATAACCATTTACAAACTCTCCCATGATTTTAAAAATAGCCCAGGAATCGTTTGTTTTTATCTCATTCCAACGTTTGTGATGTTGTTCGTCTCTCATTTATATCTTATTTTCTTTTTTCTTTTTTTCTGAATTGTTATAATGCATGTTTTCTTATCGGCTTTTGGCTTCAAAATAATCCAAAGGCAAATTTAAGAGAAATAAGGACATTTTTAGTGCTTTCTTTAAATGATTTGCAAAAACAGGCACCAAAAGACAGGTTTCCACTGTCAGGACATAAAAAAGCAAACCCTAATAAAAAGGTTTGCTTTTTTAATACGGAACAAGATACTCTTTTTTTTAAACTATTTTAAAGGCCCTCGACCGGATATAATGTTATACAAGATCACAATTACGGCAATTACCAGTAAAATATGGATTAAATTTCCCGTTGCAATACCAGGAACTACGCCTAAAAATCCTAATAGCCAGATAACAATACATATCACGGCTACCAGCCAAAGTAAACTTCTCATAATATAGGGATTTTTGGTTAAGTGACTAATTTAGTGAATTTTAATGAATAAAACGCATTTTTTTAATGGCTTGGGGAAACGATTTCATGTGTCCAGATTACAAGCCAAAGCAATCATAAGCTGGTTATGCATATTAAAATAAGCTGTGATACAGACTTTGCCCTACAGGTTCAATTCTTTTTTAAGAAACTGCGCAGTATAGCTTTTTTTGTGTTTTACCACCTCCTCGGGAGTGCCTTCCACGATAACTTCGCCACCATTTTTACCACCTTCGTAGCCAATGTCTATAATGTGGTCTACCATTTTAATAACATCCAGATTGTGCTCAATAATCAAAACCGTATTGCCTTTGTTGGCCAATTTGTTCAACACGATCATAAGCACCCTAATGTCTTCAAAATGCAAACCAGTGGTAGGCTCATCCAGGATATAAAAGGTGTTACCAGTGTCTCGTTTGCTAAGTTCGGTTGCCAATTTAATACGTTGTGCTTCACCACCAGAAAGTGTGGTACTTTGTTGCCCTAAGGTAATATATCCCAAACCAACATCTTTTATGGTTTTTAGCTTTTTATGGATTTTAGGAATGTGTTCAAAAAAGGGAACGGCATCGTTAATAGTCATATCTAGCACATCACTAATAGATTTTCCTTTGTAGCGAATCTCTAAGGTTTCCCTATTAAAGCGTTTGCCTTGGCAGGTTTCGCATTCCACATACACATCTGGAAGGAAATTCATTTCTATAACCCGTAAACCACCACCTTGGCAAGTTTCGCAACGTCCACCTTTCACGTTGAAACTAAAACGTCCGGGTTTGTAACCACGAATCATGGCTTCTGGAAGTTTGGCAAACAAACTGCGTATTTCGCTAAACACACCAGTATACGTGGCTGGATTGCTTCGTGGTGTTCTCCCTATAGGCGATTGATTGATGTCTATCACCTTGTCTATATGCTCCAAACCTGTAATGCTCTTGTATGGCATGGGTTTTTTTACGCCATTAAAATAATGCGCATTCATAATAGGGTAGAGGGTTTCGTTTATTAAAGTCGATTTCCCACTTCCCGAAACTCCAGTCACGCCAATCATTTTTCCTAACGGAAACTTTACAGACACATTTTTTAAGTTGTTTCCTGTACAACCTTTAAGTTCTATAAATTTGCCAGTGCCTTTTCTTCGGGTTTTGGGCACTTCTATTTCTTTGGTGCCGTTTAAGTAATCGGCTGTTAAGGTGTGGTGTGTTTTTAACTCTTCTGGTGTGCCAATACTTATTATTTCGCCACCATATTTTCCGGCTTTTGGGCCAATGTCTATCACATAATCGGCATGTTCTATCATGTCCTTATCATGTTCTACCACAATCACCGAATTGCCTATATCTCTTAAAGATATTAAAGATTTTATAAGCTTCTCATTATCCCTTTGGTGCAAACCAATGCTAGGTTCATCTAAAATATAAAGCACACCTACCAATTGCGAGCCTATTTGTGTGGCCAATCGAATGCGTTGTGCCTCGCCTCCAGAAAGCGATTTGGAACTTCGGTTTAAAGATAAATAGTCTAAACCTACATCCAGCAAAAACTGTAAACGGGTTTTAATTTCTTTCAGGATTTCTTCAGCAATTTTTAATTGTTTGTCTGACAGATGCTTATCTAAATCTTCAAACCAAGCAGCCAGATCTACAATGTCCTTATTGGCTAAATCGGCTATGTTTTGTCCGTTTATTTTAAAGTATAAAGACTCTTGTCTAAGGCGTGAGCCCTTACACTCGCTGCAAACCACCTTATCCATGTACTCTTTGGCCCAGCGCTTTAAAGAGGTGGTTTCAGCTTGGTTGTACTGACTTTCAATAAAATTGGCAACCCCTTCAAAGTCTATTTTATAATCTCTGGTTACCCCAAGGGTTTTACTTTCAACCGAAAATTTTTCGTTGCCACCGTAGAGGATTACTTGTTTGGCCTCTTCGGGAATGTCTTTGTAAGGGTCGTTTAGAGAGAAGTTAAAACGCTGCGCAATGGTTTCAAACTGTTTAAAGATCCAAGAGTTTTTTTGTGGGCCATGAGGCGCCAAAGCTCCAGCAGCAATGGAGAGTTTTGGGTCCGGAACAATCTTGTTTTTATTTACTTCGTACAAGGAGCCAATACCATTGCATTTTGGGCAAGCCCCTTTAGGCGAATTAAACGAAAAATTGTTGGGTTCCGGATTGGGGTAGGAAATCCCAGAGCTAGGACACATTAAGTTCCTACTAAAATAACGCAGCTCCTGTGTGTCCTGGTCCAAGACCATAAGCACATCTTCTCCATGATACATGGCTGTGTTAATGGTTTCGGTAAGGCGTTTATCATTGTCAACAGAATGGTCTATTTTTAAACGGTCTATGACAATTTCAATATCGTGGGTTTTGTACCTGTCCAGTTTCATGCCTTTCACCAGGTCCAGAATCTCGCCATCGGCCCTCACTTTTACAAAGCCTTGTTTGGCAATTTGCTCAAAGAGTTCCCTGTAATGTCCTTTTCGCGATCGTACCACAGGTGCCAGGATGTTTATGCGTTTGCCCTTAAAACTATCAATAATCAGTTCTTTAATCTGCTCATCGGTATAGCTCACCATTTTTTCGCCAGTATGGTAACTATAGGCATCACTGGCACGAGCAAAAAGCAGCCTTAAAAAATCGTATATTTCCGTAATGGTTCCCACTGTGGAGCGAGGCGACTTGCTAGTGGTTTTTTGCTCGATGGCAATCACGGGCGAGAGGCCGTCTATCTTGTCCACATCAGGACGTTCCAGTCCACCCAAAAACTGTCTGGCATAGGCAGAAAAGGTTTCTATATACCTACGTTGGCCTTCGGCATAAATGGTATCGAAAGCCAAAGACGATTTGCCACTTCCAGACAAGCCGGTAATCACCACCAGTTTTTCCCTTGGGATGCTAACATCTATGTTTTTTAGGTTGTGAACGCGAGCGCCTTGAACCTCAATATGTTCTTCAAATGGACTCATAAAAAATAAAAGCTTCTGTTTTAATTAGAAGGTAAAAGTACCTGCTTGGCAAATAGGTTTGCAAAGGTACAGAATATGCAATGAAAAATAAAGGGAAGTATTGGTGCAGTTAGACTTAATTTAATTTTGGTATCATTTTTTGTCTCTGCAACAAGTACATTTAAAAAAAACAACAGACACATTTAAGATTAGGATACAAGAACAAAGAACACGACCGACGCTTGTTTCTATTTGCTTCATCCTTAAATAATTCCACAGCTTATGTTTGATGGTCTAACCTAAATGTTATGGCTTTTAAATCAACAGGATGTTGTTTTTTTACTACATTAGTGGCATGAACATGCTATTTGGATTTATCTAGACATTTTGTTAAGCAAGCTCTGGAATTACAAAACCTCTAAGCGTCTTATTTTTTTAGTTTTTTTTGAAGGAAATAAAACACCCTTATATGAATATGAAACAGACTATGGCTTTCATGGCTTTTCTGCTAAGCATAAGCTTAAGTTATGGGCAGGAATTGGATACTTTAAAACTATATTCCCAAGCTTTTAACCAAGAGCGAACAGTATATGTTCACAAACCAAAATTTTACAAATACAAATCGGATGCTGTTAAGCTGCCAGTTATTTATTTGCTTGACGGACAGCATGAATGGTTTGTGAACCCCTTGCTTTCAGACATACAATATTTACAATACACAAAAGAGATTCCACAAGCCATAGTAGTTGTAATCCCACTAGAGCAAAGAAATACAGAGTGTGGCATCGTGGATTTACACACTGAACTGCCTTTGGATACATTCATTACCAAGGAATTGGACCCTGTATTACAAAAATACCATCCAAATGATTTTAAACTTATTATAGGTCATTCCTTTTCAGCCTCATTCGCTTTGTATTCTTATTACAGGAATCCCGAGTATTATGCTGGGGTTATAGCCAACACGCCTTATGACGAAATGGACCTTCTTGTAAAAGGTTTTATGGAACAGGACCTTTCAGTTAGAAAAGGCATTTCAATAAGTATTGGTGGTATTGCCAACAGTAAAGATTATTATCACCGGAAAAATTACGAACAATTAAAGGGGAATTATCCAGACTTTTTCAATTCCATCCAAGTCTTTGAAGCCAATTATTCGGCCCATAATGCAGTGCCTATAGTTGCAACCCCCACATTATTAACAACAGTTTTTGAAAGTTTCAGAAGCAGATATAATCACATCGCAAAGGTAGATGACAGTTATACCCTTACTTCTCAACCCCAAACTTTGGCTCAAGAGCTGGAGCACTTGCTACAAGCTTCAACCATTGGACCCTATGCTTATCCGCCTGAAATTGCAGATATCAATGGGATAGCCTCACGTTATTGGAACAATCAACTGGAAGCCTATGCTGTTGAAGTGTATAAATTAGGAGTACGATATTACCCCAATTATTACGAATTCTATCTCTCCTTATACGAATTAACGCTCCCAACAAACAAAGAGGCATCTAAAGCCTATTTAGAGAAAGCAGAGTCTTTATTGCTTCGTGTAGAAGGCCATTGGGACGGAAAGAACGATTTGTTAGATGCCATTCAGGTTGAAAAATCAAAAAATGGTTGGTAATTACCTATCAAATTCACTCGTGCAATAGAATTATAATAGCGATACATCTTTGCTTCCTTGTTATCTTTTGTTTTAAGCAAACCTCTGTTTTTTCCACACAGCGTTTTACTAAATAAGCTAAAGAATTATAAAACCATGTGATAGGGATATTTTTTGGTTTTTTATGGTCTTTGTTTGCAATTAGTACTAATCGCAAGATGTTTTAGTTTTGGAATTGTTTAACATAGGGAACATCCAAGGAGGGACTCTATAAAAGAACTGATGGCTTTTTGGTTTTCTTTGGAAAAAAAAACGCTGGCTGCCATACGGACTATATACGGACTATATACGGACTATGTACGGACCATCTACGGACTATGTACAGAGTAACTATGGAGTAACTATGGAGTATCTATGGAGTAACTATGGAGTATGTACGGGTGAACCCCCAAGCAGCCCTTTATTTATAAGGGTTTAGAGCGGTTTCAAACAGGCATAACCTGTATTGACCTAATGAAGTGGATTTTGAAAGATTAAGATACTTTTTTTTTCTTAATGTCCAAAAAAAAGTGGCCATTATTTAAGCTGTGTATAGAAAAATGACCTGTACTAAAATAGCTTTATAGGTTATTAGATACATCCTGAC
>Ga0209475_10001278_pt1 | contig 33131 bp, 31 predicted proteins | sample tdDd471_FD_187128 | JGI IMG/M metagenome (GOLD analysis project Ga0209475, IMG submission 187128) | Marine sediment microbial communities from the Atlantic coast under amendment with organic carbon and nitrate - tdDd47.1 (SPAdes)... | ecosystem: Environmental > Aquatic > Marine > Coastal >... | reverse complement strand
TAACCTTCCAGCCCGGCGCCGCGATCCCGTTCAAGGAGACCCATGTCATGGAGCACGGGCTCTACGTGCTGCAGGGCAAGGCGGTCTATCACCTGAACCAGGACTGGGTGGAGGTCGAGGCGGGGGACTACATGTGGCTGCGCGCATTCTGCCCCCAGGGTTGCTACGCCGGAGGCCCCGAGCCATTCCGCTACCTGCTCTACAAGAACGTCAACCGGCACATGAAGTTGCGGTCGGGATCATGACGGGCGAAACACTCGTTGCCGCTCCGCTCACGGTAGCGGCCTTCCGTCCCTTCGGCGATGTGGTGCAGGCGACGGGAGCGCCGGACCTGATGATCAACGGCGGCCGCTGTGGCCGCTACAATGATCTGGCCCGGTTGAGCTTCGGCAGCGGGCAGGCCGGCATCAGCATCTTTCGCTCCGACGCCGTACCGGTGCCGTACCGCCTGGAACTGATCGAGCGCCATCCGATCGGCAGCCAGGCCTTCCTGCCGATGACGGATGCGCCCTACCTTGTGGTCGTGGCAGAGGACGCGGAGGGCCGCCCCGGTCCACTGCATGCCTTCATCGCCGAACCAGCACAGGGGGTGAACTATCTTGCCGGAACCTGGCACGCCCCGCTGCTCGCGCTGCGGGATGGTGCCGTCTTCGCCGTAGTCGATCGCATCGGCGCAGGGGACAACCTGCAGGAAATCACCCTTCCCCATCCGGTGACGATCGCGGCGCCCGACGTGACGTGACTTCGGAGCACGGGCCCCTGCCCTGATACGGGTTACGCCGCCCTGCCCGGCAGAACCTCGTAACCCGGAAAACCATCCTCCAGTTCCCTGTAACAGGCGTCGTTGTAGCGGCTGAAACCGCCGCGATAGACCATGTACTGGCGTGGCTTGCCCGGCACGTTCGCCCCATTGTACCAGCTGTCCGTGGTCAGGGCGCCGGGCACACGCTTCGCGAATCGTAGGGTCTCTTCCCGCCAGAATTCCTGGGATTCCGCGCTGGGATGAAGCCGGGCCTGACCATGATCATCCAGCCACCGGATCGTGTCGAAGATGAAGTCGATCTGCTGTTCCGCCAGTGTCGCCATGTTCGACAGGACGGACGGGGACATCGCGCTGGACGGCAGAAACAGGTTCGGGAAACCGTGCACCATAGTGCCCAGGTAATTTACCGGCCCGTCCGCCCATTCCTCATTCATCGCGATACCGTCTATACCGGTGATGTTCAGGGCACGAACCGGTCCGGAAATGGCATCGAACCCGGTCGCATAGATGATGACGTCCAGTGGAATGGTCTCGGCGGAGGTCACGATTCCCTCGGGGACGATCTGTTCGATCGGCGTCTCGCGCAGGGAAATCAGGCGAACATGCGGCTGATTGTAGGTCTGCAGGTAGACGTCACTCATGCATGGGCGCTTGCCGCCATAGGGGTGATCCCAGGGGACAAGCTGATCCGCCGTCCAGGGGTCATCGACCACTTCGTGCATGCGCTGGCGGATGAACTCCGAAATGGCGGCATTGGCCTCGGGCAGATGGGAATCCCAGAACGCCAGTGCGACTTCCTTCTGCTCCCAGGCTTGCCACAGCGCCTTCTCGCGCCCTTCCTCGTCCAGGTCGCCGAAGCGGTCAGGGCCGATATAGAGCGGCTGGTTGCCGCCATAGGTCTTCCGCAGGTCGCTTCGAACGGCCTCCGGGTCGGCTCTCAGTTCCTCTACCAGCTTCGGGTCCATCGGACCTGACAGGGTTGGTGTCACGAAATTTGCCGTGCGTTGAAACACGAAGACCTCACTGGCGACCTTCGCGACCTCCGGAATGCACTGAACGCCGGATGAACCGGTACCGATGACCCCGACTCGCTTGCCCTTCAGATCCACGGCGCCATCACGGGGCCAGCTCGACGTGAACCAGGCATCGCCTGCGAAGCTGTCGACACCGGGAATATCGGGCGCCTTCGGTTCGGACAACGCGCCGACGGCCAGAACCAGATAGCGGCAGACCACGGTCTCGCCGCCGGAAGTCTCGACCGTCCACAATCCCGCCTCTTCCGACCAGGCCGTTGTCAGGACGCTGGTGTTGAAGGTGACCAGACGGGTGACGTCACATTTGTCGGCGACGAAGCTGAGATACTGCTGGATCTCTCCCTGCCGCGAGCAGACGTCGGTCCAGTCCCACTCCCGCACCACATCGCTGTTGAAGAAGTAGGCGTAGTTGTAGCTTGCAACATCGCAGCGGGCCCCCGGATAGGCGTTCCAGTACCAGGTGCCGCCAACATCCGAAGCACGCTCGAACCCCCGAACACTCAGACCCTGCTGCTCCGCCTTCCACAGTGCGTAGATACCGGCGAAACCGGCTCCCACCACGACCACATCGCAATCAACCTTCGTCATAGCCATGCCTCCCCGCACAACCCCAACCAATCCGGAAGCAGTCGAAACCGCCCTGGAATCAGCAACCTGCAGCCCCCGACCCGACATGATGCGGCAGCAATCAGCCATGACTGCCGACCACCTACAGAGCCACGGACGGGCAAGGTACCGATCCCTCGATATTCGGTTCAACCTAACGTCCGCGGCAACTGCAGTGCAACGCCGTCACCGCACAGGGCGGTCATCGCGGCATGGATTGATCAGACATCAGACCAGGTTCCCGCAGTGAGCAGAGGTAGCCAAATTGCCCTTAGGGAAACTGCGGTTAACTTACCGCTTTGCATATTTTCCTACGCATGAGTATCTTGTGGCTCGATCGCATCCTGGGGAGGAACGAAGCGTGCTCGACACTTCGCAAGTGTTCCACATCAACATCAATTGCACCGATCTGGATCGGTCGCTGGCGTTCTATCGCCTACTGGGATTCCGCGAAGTCATCAACTTCAATGCCGACGGTGGCAGCGAGGACGTTTCCGATGTCCTGGGTGACCCCGTCCTCGGCCCTGCGCTTGGCTTGCCCAGCAGTGCCCGCGCCCGTGCGCGCATGCTGATGCTGGGTGAGAATCCACGCGCCGCACGGCTTGACCTGATCGAATGGATCGAACCGAAGGCCGAAGGGACCGCCTATCCGCATCTGGCCCATGTCGGAATTGCGCGCATCTGCTTCAGGGTTGGCGATGTGACGGATGCCTGGCGGCAATTGACGGATGCCGGTGCGGCCCCCTTCACGGAACCGGTACTGATCGAGATGGGAGGATCACGCCAGAAGTTCTTCTGCGCGAAGGACCCGGACGGCGTGGTCGTCGAGTTCATGGAATTTCTCAGGGACTGACTACATCCTTTTGGTCTGGTACCAATAACCACGAGATCGCCCGAACGGGCAAACAGGGAGGAGACATGATGTTTTCAAGAAAGACAGTTTTCGCGGCGGCTGGCGCTGCGATGCTTGCGTCGGCAGGTGCCGCGCAGGCCGATACACTTAAGGTTGCCGTCGGATTTCCGACGGGCAGTGCCGCAGTCTACGCACTGGAGAACTTCGCGAAGAATGTCGAGGCGACGAGCGACCTGAAGGTGAAGGTCTTCTCGCTGTCGCTGCTGAACCTGAAGGAAACCCCTCCGGGCATCCGCGACGGCATCGCCGACATGGGCTTCGTGCTGCCCCCCTACTACCCGGCGGAATTCGCCGAGATCAATCTGGCCGCCAACCTGTCGATGCTGGCCACCACCGGCACGCAGATCGCCAGCCCCGGCACCGCGATGGGTGCGGCAATGACGGAGTATGTCTTCCTGCATTGCCCGGACTGCCTGACGGAACAGAAGCGCCAGAACCAGGTCTATCTGGGGACCGGCACCAGCCCGACCTACATCCTGCATTGCACCACGCCGATCCGCACGATGGCGGACCTGAAGGGCAAGAAGTATCGCTCCGGCGCCGCCAACTTCGGTCGCTGGGCTGAGGCTGTCGGCGGCACCAAGGTGTCCGTGCCCGGCAACGACATCTATGAGGCCATGGCACAGGGTGTCGTCGATTGCGGCATGTTCTCCGCCACCGAGCTGACGAACCTGCAGCTGTTCGATGTCACCAAGTACATCACCACCAAGATCCCCGGTGGCGTCTTTGCGGGTGTCGCGACCAACAGCATCAACCGTGATGTGTGGGCCGATCTGAACGACGCCCAGCGGGAAGCGATCTTCAAGGCTTCCGCCCGGTCCTCTGCTGACGTGACCTGGAAGTACTATGCCGATGCCAAGCGCAACCTGAACGACGCGCCGGGCAAGGGCATCGAGATCATCGAGCCGACGGCTGAGATGGTGAAGATGTCGGAAGACTTCGTGAAGTCCGACCTGGCCGTCATCTCGAAGCAGTTCACCGAGGACTACGGCCTGTCGAATGTCGATGCGAAGATCGCGAAGATCTCGGAGCTGATCGAGAAGTACAAGGGTCTGACAGCCGGCATGGAAGATGATGCCGAGGCGCTGGCCCAGCTCTACTGGGACGAGATCATGTCCAAGGTCGACCTGTCGACCTACGGCCGGAACTGAACCAGTCAATGAGATGAGGCGGCCCCGCGTGCCCCGTCGCGCGGGGCCGCTGCATCCCGTTCAGAACTGATCTCTTCAAATAGCAGGTTTCGATGGATTTTATTGATCGCTGGCTCGGTCGGGCCGTGAACCTGACCAGTATCATCGGCACGATCGCTGTCGGGCTGATGATGGTGCATATCACTGCGGACGTTGTGGGGAAGTTCGTCTTCTTCTCCCCCGTGCCAGCAACCATCACCATGGTCTCCAGCTACTACATGGTCGTGGTGGCCTTCCTGCCGCTTGCCCTGGCGGAGCGCCGCAACGCGCACATTTCGGTCGAGGTCCTGACGGAGCTGTTTCCGACGCGCGTCCAGCACCACATCAACGGCCTGACCTATCTGCTTTCGGGCGCGGTCTTCGGACTGCTGGCCTGGCGTGGCTTCAATGATGCCTACAACAAGCAGGACATGGGCTCCTTCATCATGGAACAGGGCACCAAAGTGCTGATCTGGCCGGGTCATTACCTGCTGCCGGTCGGGGCCTCCCTGATGGTTCTGGTGCTGGTGTTCAAGTTCGTTTCCTACATTTCCGGGCGCCCTCAACCGGGCACGCCTGGCCACATTGTTGAATAGGAGGGCGACCTGTCCGACGTACAGATAGGTTTCGCGGGGATCGGCATCCTGCTGGCCCTCATCGCATTGCGCGTTCCCATCGGCGTCTGCCTGATCGGCGTCTCCTTCGTGGGTATCTGGGCCCTGGTCGGTGAACGCGCGGCCTGGGGATCCATCGGTGTCATCCCCTACAGCTTTGCCGCAACCTGGCAGCTCAGTTCCGTGCCCATGTTCCTGCTGATGGGTTTTCTCTGCTATCACGCGGGCCTGACGAAGGGCATGTTCGACGCGGCCCGCATGTGGATGTCGCGCCTGCCGGGCGGTCTCGCCATTGCCACGATCTTCGGTGCCGCAGGCTTTGCCGCCGTCACCGGATCCTCTGTCGCCTGTGCCGCAGCCATGGGCCGGATCGCGGTGCCGGAGATGATGCGCCACCGGTATGACGCGTCCCTGGCCACGGGTACAGTGGCCGCCGCCGGCACCATCGGTGCCCTGATCCCGCCGTCCATCCTGATGATCCTCTACGGTATCATTGCCGAGGTTCCGATCAGCGCGCTGTTCCTGGGCGGCGTCGGGGCCGGTCTGCTGACCACCTTCAGCTATGTCGCGGTCGTCATGATCCGGGTGAAACTGAAGCCCGAGCTTGCGCCACAGTTGCACGAGGATGTTTCCCTGGCCGACAAGCTGGCCGCGCTGAAGGACACCTGGCCGGTGCTCCTGCTGATGCTGGGTGTCTTCGGTGGTCTCTTTTCGGGGGCATTCACACCGACGGAGGCCGGGGCGGTCGGTGCCGCCATCGCCACCATCATCGCGGCCCTGAAGGGGTCCCTGACCTGGGTCAGTTTCCGGGACGCGCTGTCGGAGACACTGCTGACATCCGCCTCCCTGTTCATCATCGCCATCGGCGCCAGCATGCTGACCAGGTTCCTGGCGTTCAGCGGTGCCGGTGACTACCTGTCGGATGCCGTCACGGCGATGGGCGCGGACCCGCTGCTGCTGCTCATCGGCATTTCCCTGATCTACCTGTTGCTCGGCATGTTCCTGGAACCCATCGGGGCCATGCTGCTGACGCTGCCGATCCTGCTGCCGATCATCGATACCGCCGGGTTCAGCCTGATCTGGTTCGGTGTCCTGCTGACCAAGTTCCTGGAGATCGGGATGATCACGCCCCCCATCGGGCTGAATGTGTTCGTGATCAAGGGCGTGGTTGGGGATCTGGCATCAACGGGCGTGATCTTCCGGGGCATTGCCTGGTTCCTGGTCGCCGATCTGATGATCATCATCGCGCTGATCGCCGTGCCGGACATCATTCTCTACCTGCCGTCTCTGGTCGGCTGACGCTGGAAACGGACTTTCACGCCGCAAAGGGGACAAGACACCTCTAACATCCCCGGGTCGCTTCATATTATGCTCATGTCGTGGCCCGCCGTTTCGGGAACCGGGCCGAGACCGGAGGGGAATATGGAAATCAGGAACCTCACACCAGTCACCGGGACCGAGATTACCGGTGTCGATGTCCGCTCGCTGGATGATGCCGGGTTTGCGCGGATCGAGGAGCTCTGGCTTCGGCGCTGCCTGATCGTCATCCGCGACCAGCATCTGACTCCGGCTGAGCTGTGTGCCTTCAGCCGTCGCTTCGGTGAACTGGAGCCACCGCCCGCCAGTGAGGCCCGGCGTCGCGACGAGGAGGCCGCGGAGATGTGGGTCATCTCCAATGTGGTCGAGAACGGCAAGGCGATCGGTGCCCTGGGCAGCGGGGAGGCCGAATGGCACACCGACATGTCCTACATCCCTGCCCCGCCCTCGGCCTCCGTGCTCTACGGGCGCGAGGTCGTCACCGACGGTGGTCGCACCTGGTTCGGCAACATGATGGCCGCGGTCGAGTCCATGCCGCCGGAACTGCGGAAGCGGCTGGAAGGTCAGATGATCAACCATGACTCCAGCTACACCTCGGCGGGTGACCTCCGGAAGGGCATGCAGGCGGTCACGGATGTCAGTGCCGCTCCCGGCGCCCGCCATCCCGCTGTCCGTCCGCATTCGGTGACCGAGCGTGAGGCGCTTTTCCTTGGCCGCCGCACCAACGGCTGGGTCGTGGGCATGGACGTGGCCGAGAGTGACGCACTGCTCGATGACCTCTGGGCCTGGTGTACCCGCGACGAGTTCCTCTACGCACATGAATGGCGGCCCAATGACCTGCTGGTCTGGGACAACCGCTCGACCATTCATCGCCGTGAGGCCTTCGACGCCAGTGCGCGCCGGGTCATGTGGCGCTGCCAGGTTCGCGACGCCGCCCTCACCGGTGCCGCCTGAGCTGACACCCCCTGCCCGGAAACCCTTGTTGCGCCGCAACAGACTCGTGTGGCTTAATTCCCTGAACCAATTCAGCCCGGTCTCGATGGGCAAAGGTTCTGAACAGGGGATTGCGCATGACTTCATTTTCCAAGATTGCCAGGGCAACAGCCGCCGCCGCGCTGGTGCTGGGCATGGCCTGGCAGGCTCAGGCCGCCGAACCGAAGAAGGGTGGCACACTGACACTTCTGACCAGTCAGGTGCCACGGCACTTCAATCCGGCAGTGCAGTCGGGAACGGCGACAGGCCGCCCCGGAACGCAGATTTTCGCCACCCTGCTGCGCTTTGACGAGGGCTGGGAGCCCCAGCCCTATCTCGCGGAGAGCTGGTCGTGGTCCGATGACAACCTGTCCATGACCGTGAAGCTGCGCGCAGGCGCCAGGTTCCATGACGGACATCCGATCACGTCGAAGGATGTGCGCTTCTCCATCGAGACCGTGAAGGCGAACCATCCGTTCAAGACCATGTTCGGTGCCGTAGAATCGGTCGAGACTCCCGACGACCTGACCGCTGTGATCAAGCTGAGCCAGCCGCATCCGGCGCTGGAACTGGCGATGTCGTCAGCCTTGCTGCCGATCATTCCGGAGCACATCTATGCCAAGCTGGAAGAAGGCCAGTCCGCAAAGAACCATCCGATGAACGCGACCCCGGTCGGCTCGGGCCCCTTCAAGTTCGTCGAGTACAAGCAGGGCGAATACATCGTCCTGGAGCGGAACGATGACTACTTCCTGCCCGGCCTGCCGTACCTGGACCGCATCGTCTACAAGATCGTGCGGGATTCCAGTCAGCGCGTGATCACCATGGAACAGGGTGAGGCCGACTTCTACACGGAGGTGGAATCGATCAACATCCGTCGCCTGGAGAAAGCCGACAACCTGATCGTTTCCGATCATGGTGGCGAGGCCATTGGCCCGATCACGTGGCTGGCCTTCAACACCAAGCGGGCTCCGTTCGACAATCCGAAGGTGCGCCAGGCCATTGCCTATGCGGTGGACCGCAACTTCATCATCAAGGCACTGCAACGCGGTGTCTCCAAGGCTGCAACAGGCCCGATCGCGCCGTCGAGCCCGTTCTACTCGGCGGATGTCGAGACCTATGACATTGACCTCGACAAGGCGAACGCCCTGCTGGATGAGGCTGGCCTGAAGCCGAACGGTGACGGTATCCGCCTTGCCGCGAGTATCGACTATCTTCCCGCCCTGCCGGAGCAGCAGAAGAACATCGCCGAATACCTGAAGCCGCAGCTGAAGAAGATCGGCATCGACCTGACGGTACGCAACGCGCCCGATTTCCCGACCTGGGCGAAACGTGTTTCAGGCCACGACTTCGACATGACCATGGATCTGGTCTTCAACTGGGGTGACCCGGTGATCGGCGTGCACCGGACCTATATCTGCGACAACATCATCAAGGGCGTGATCTGGTCGAACACGCAGCAGTACTGCAATCCCAAGGTAGATGCGGCGCTGGAGATGGCAGGCAAGGAACCGGATCTGGCGAAGCGCAAGGCACTCTATGCGGAGTTCCAGAAGACGGTCGCACAGGACCTGCCGATCTACTGGCTGGACGTCGTGCCCTACACCCACGTGCATTCGAAGAAGCTGGTGAACCCGCCGCTTGGCATCTGGGCTGACATGCATCCGCTCGACAAGGTCGGCTTCGCAGAGTGAGGCTTGCTGATTCATCCCCGGCGACCGTCATTCGGTCGCCGGGATTTCCCGCCGCTTCCGGTTGGGTGATCGACGCATGCACATCGCATCTGTCCTGATTCGACGTCTTCTGAACGCGGTCGGCCTGCTGGCCGCCGTGCTGGTCCTGTGCTTCACGCTGATCCACCTCGCGCCGGGGGATCCGGCGGAGGTGATCGCGGGGGAGATGGGCGGCGCAACCCAGGAGATGATGGCGGAGATCCGTGCCCAGTACGGTCTCGACCAGCCCTTCCATGTCCAGTTGTTCAGCTACCTCGGCAATGTGGCCCAGGGCGATCTGGGCTTTTCCTTCTACTTTGACCGGCCCGTCACCGAGCTGATCATCGACCGTCTCGGCGCGACGCTGCTGCTGGTGGTCTCCGCGCTGCTGCTGGCGATCTTTCTCGGCACCTTCCTGGGCGTCGTCGCGGCACGCAATCCCAACGGTCTGATCAGCCATTTCGTGACCGTGCTGGCGCTCTTCGGCTACGCGGCCCCGGTCTTCTGGACCGCGATCATCCTGCTGATCCTGTTTGCCAGCGTGATCCCGATCTTTCCGGCTTCGGGCGGCATGTACGACATCACAGGCCCCGACGATCCACTCAGCCGCATACTCGATATCGCGCATCACATGGTGCTGCCGGTGATCACCCTGTCGACGATCTATCTGGCCTTCTACAGTCGGCTGGCGCGGGCCAGCATGCTGGATGTGCTCGGTTCCGACTATATCCGCACCGCCCGGGCCAAGGGGCTGGCGGAAGTCGTGGTCGTCTACAAGCACGCGCTGCGCAATGCGGTGCTGCCGGTTGTCACCTTTGCCGGGCTGCAGTTCGCGCAGCTCATGTCCGGCGCGGTGCTGGTGGAGGCGGTCTACAGCTGGCCCGGCCTCGGCACCCTGGCCTTCGAGAGCCTGCTGCGGCGTGATACTCCGACCCTGCTGGGCATCCTGTTCTTTTCCTCGATGGTGGTCATCGTGGCCAACCTGCTGACCGACATCGCATATCGTCTGATCGACCCCCGAATCCGGAGTGGTGCCAAATGAGTGACGCCGCCCGCGAATTCGAACAGAAACTCCGCGTCGAGAGTCCCGCACGGGAAGCCTGGCGGATGTTCATCTCCAACAATTCCGCCATCGTCGGCCTGGCGATCTTCACCCTGATCATCCTGACCACCTTTGTCGGTCCGCTGGTCTACACGATTGATCCGTTCGAGCTTGTCTGGGCCCCCCTGACCCCACCGGGGGAAGAAGGCTGGCTGCTCGGCACCGACTATCTGGGCCGTGACCTGGTGGCCGGACTGCTGATCGGCGGACAGTCGACGCTGGCGGTCGGTGCGGCAGCGGCGATCATCACCATCACCATTGGCATCACCGTCGGCGCACTGGCGGGCTATTACCGTGGCTGGGTCGATGAGGCGCTGATGCGCGTCACCGAGTTCTTCCAGGTCCTGCCGCCGCTATTGCTGGCGATGGTTCTGGTCATGCTGTTCGAGCCATCCCTGACCACCATCGCCTTCGCCATCGGTGTCGTTTCATGGACCAGCGCCGCGCGGCTGACCCGTGCAGAGTTCATGCGCATCCGCGAACTGGAATATGTGAAGGCCGCACGCTCCATCAGTGCCTCCAACGCCCGCATCATCTGGCGGGTGATCCTGCCAAATGCCGCACCGCCACTGATCGTCTCCGCGGCCCTGTCCGTCGGCACTGCGATCCTGTTCGAGGCCGGACTGAGCTTTCTTGGTCTCTCCGACGCGAATGTCATGAGCTGGGGCAAGCTGATCGGCGACAACCGCCCGGCCATCCTGGCCGCCTGGTGGCCGGTGACGTTCCCCGGCATCGCCATCTTCCTGACCGTGCTGGCGGTGAGCCTGATCGGTGACGGACTGAACGACGCCCTGAACCCGAAGCTGAGGCGGCGCTGATGACGGCCCCACTCCTTTCCGTCCGGGACCTGCGTGTCGAATTCGATACCAGGGATGGTATCGTGCCCGTCATCCAGAATCTCAGTTTCGATCTCCGCGCGGGCGGGACGCTCGGGATTGTCGGCGAATCCGGCTGCGGCAAGTCGATGACGGCACTCGCGGTCATGGGGCTGGTGCCGGGACCCATGGGCCGCATCGCCGGTGGTTCGATCCGCCTTGATGGCGAGGATCTGGTCACAGCCGGTGAACCGCGTCTGCGCCAGGTCCGCGGCAACGAGATTTCCATGGTGTTCCAGGAACCCATGACCTCCCTCAACCCCGTTTTCACCGTCGGCGACCAGATCGGCGAGACCGTCAGGGTTCACCAGGGACTGAGCCGGCGGGAGGCGATGAACCGGGCTGTCGAGATGCTGCGCGCGGTGGGCATTCCGGCGCCAGAGAAACGGGTGCATGAATATCCGCACCAGCTTTCCGGCGGCATGCGCCAGCGGGTGATGATCGCCATGGCGCTGGCGTGTCGGCCACGGGTACTGATCGCCGACGAGCCGACGACAGCGCTGGACGTCACGGTGCAGGCCCAGATCTTCGACCTGCTGCAGGATCTGCAGGCCGAGACCGGAACAGCCATCATCCTGATCACGCATGACATGGGTGCCATCGCGGAACTCGCGGAGCGGGTCATCGTCATGTATGCGGGCCGGAAGGTGGAGGATGGTCCGGTGGACGAGATCCTCGGCCAGCCGCTGCACCCCTACACCAAGGGTCTGATCCGCTGCGTCCCGCATCTGGAGGCGGATCCGCCCGCCGAACGCCGCGAACTGATGGAGATCCCGGGCGTCGTTCCCGGTCTCAGCCAGCTCGGCGGCAGCGGCTGCCCGTTCGCGCCCCGGTGCAGCGAACGCCGCGCCGAATGCAATGCCATGCCGGTCGAGAAGGCCGGCGCGGGCGACCACAGCGTTGCCTGCTGGGCGGTCCCGGAGGCAACATCATGACGAAGGAACCGCTGCTGCAGGTCCGGGACCTGAAAGTGCATTTCAAGCTCGGCAAGCGTGGCATGTTCGGGGAACCCTCCGTCGTTCACGCGGTTGATGGCGTCAGCTTCGACGTTGCACCGGGCACGACATTCGGCGTCGTCGGCGAGTCCGGCTCCGGCAAGACCACCTCCGCGCTGGCCGTGATGCGCCTGGTCGAGGCAACGGGCGGTTCGGTCATGCTGGGCGATACGGATGTGCTGCAACTGCGTGGCGAGGCGCTGCGCATGGCGCGGCGGCGAATGCAGATCATCTTCCAGGACCCCTATTCATCGCTCAACCCGCGTGTCCGCGCCGGAGCCATCGTGCGCGAGCCGCTGGAACTGCTGGACGTGGGCAGTCCGGCCGAGTGGGACGAGCGGGTCGCGGAGCTGTTCCGGCTGGTCGGCCTGCGCCCTGAACAGCGGGCGCTGTTCCCGCACCAGTTCTCCGGTGGACAGCGACAGCGGATCGGTATCGCGCGCGCACTGGCGACAAACCCGGAGGTCATCGTCTGTGACGAGCCGGTCTCGGCGCTTGATGTCGCGATCCAGGCGCAGATCCTCAATCTGCTGCGCCGCCTGCAGACGGAGCTGGGCCTGACATACCTGTTCATCAGCCATGACCTGGGTGTCGTGCAGCATATGTGCGACGAGATCGCGGTCATGTATCTTGGGCAGATTGTCGAGCGCGCAGACCGTATCTCGCTGTTCCGTCAGCCGCTGCACCCCTACACTTGGGCGCTGCTGTCCGCCGTGCCGTCGGCAGCCCCATCCGCCAAGGGGCGCCGGTCGCGCGTCCGCCTGCAGGGCGATCCGCCCAGTCCCATCGACCTGCCGCCCGGTTGCCGATTTGCCGGTCGCTGCCCCTTTGCCGAGGATCGCTGCCGGCAGAGCGACCCGCCACTGCGTGCCATCCGCCCCGGTCATCTGGTCGCCTGCCACCTGGTCAGCGAGGATGGACGGGCACCGCACATGGAGGCCATCGAAGCATGAGTTTCACGATCTACAGCGCCCGCAAGATCATCACGATGAACCCGAACCGCCCGGAAACCACACATGTCGCGGTGCGAGATGGCCGTATCCTGGGTACGGGCACACTGGAAGAACTGGCGGGCTGGGGCGCCCACGAACTGGATGACCGGTTTGCCGACAGGATCCTGATGCCGGGACTGGTCGAGGGCCACAGCCACACGATGGAGGGCACGTTCTGGCGCTACATCTACTGCGGCTTCTTCGACCGCATGGATCCGAACGGACACATCTGGGAAGGTGCGCGATCCATCGAGGCGGTAGTCGAGCGACTGCAGGAAGCCGCAGCGAAACTCGACGGACCCGACGCACCGCTCGCCGGCTGGTCGCTGGACGCGATCTACTATGGCGACCGGCGCGTCGACCGCCATGACCTTGACAAGGCTGCGCCGGAGCGGCCTGTCGGGGTGCTGAACGCGTCAGGGCATATCCTGAACGTCAACACGAAGGCGCTGGAGCTGGCCGGACTGCTGCGGCCCGGCATCAATCATCCAGGCATTCCACTCGGTAGTGACGGCCTGCCGACCGGCGAGCTCAAGGGGCCGGACGCAATGACGCCGGTGGGCATCCACGTGGGTTTCGACCGCGACCTGCTGGCCTGCGACGAATCCGGATTGCGCCAGTTCGCGCGCCTGTGCGTGCGTGCGGGAGTCACCACCGCTGCTGATCTTGCCAACCTGCTGCCGCAGGATGCCGTGAAAATGATGCTCCGCGTCACAGGGGAGGCCGACTATCCGGCGCGCATTGTCTCCCTGCGGCGGCTGCAGAACATGACGGTACCGGAGATCGTGGACCGTGCCCTGGAACTCCGCGAGATGAGTACGGAAAAGCTCAGGCTCGGAATCATCAAGGTGGTCTCGGATGGCTCGATCCAGGGCTTCTCCGCGCGGCTGCGCTGGCCCGGCTACTACAACGGTGCGCCGAACGGACTCTGGTACGTGCCGCCGGAGCAATTGCGGGAGATGTTTGCCCTGGCGCTTGAAAAGGGTGTCCAGGTCCACACCCACACCAATGGCGACGAGGCGACCGAACTGGTGATGGAATGCCTGGAGGAGGCGCTGCGGCGCCACCCTGCCCCCGATCACCGATTCACGTTGCAACACTGCCAGCTTGCCGACGCGGCGCAGTTCCGTCGCATGAAGGCGCTCGGGATGTGCGTGAACCTGTTCCCGAACCATCATTTCTACTGGGGCGACCAGCATTACGCCATGACGCGGATGAACGCCTGCGCCACCGCGGTTGCCACCGGAGTACCCATGGCCATTCATTCCGATGCGCCCGTGACGCCATTGGGACCGCTGTTCACCGCATGGTGCGCCGTGAACCGTCAGACGGCTTCCGGCCGGATCCTGGGGGAGAACGAACGCATCGACGTCGCGACCGCCCTGCGCGCGATCACGCTCGGCGCGGCCTACACGCTGAAGCTGGATGGCGAGATCGGCTCCATCGAGACCGGCAAGCGGGCCGACTTCGCCGTTCTGGAGGACGATCCAGAGGAAATCGGCGCCGAGAAATTGAAGGACGTGGGTGTCTGGGGCACGGTACTTGGCGGACGGATCTTTCCTGCCGCCGAGATATGAGCACCACGGACAACAGTCCCACCCCCCTGCCGGTTACCGTGATTGGCGGATATCTGGGTGCCGGAAAAACGACACTGGTCAATCACATGCTGCGCCACGCGGCAGGGCGGCGACTGGCGGTGCTGGTCAACGAATTTGGTGATCTGCCAATTGATGCCGATCTGATCGAGGCGGAGGATGACAATCTGATCGCCATTGCAGGCGGCTGTGTCTGCTGCAGCTATGGCAATGATCTGGTCCTGGCCATGCTGGACCTGGCGAAGATGTCCCCCCGGCCCGATCACGTGTTGCTGGAGGCCAGCGGCGTTGCCCTGCCCGGTGCCATTGCCGCGACTGTCGGCATCCTGCCGGACTATGGTCTTGGCGGAGTCGTCGTGATGGCCGACGCAGAGACCGTGCAGCAGCGCGCAGGGGATCGCTACATCGGTGACACGGTCAGGCGCCAGCTCGAAGAGGCCGATATCATCGTGCTCAACCGGACCGACCTGTTGACCGCCGCGCACTGCGACGCCGTCGCGGCCTGGCTCAGCACGGAATATCCGGGTGGCCGGCAGGTCAGCACGGAGAGAGGCAAGCTTCCGCCCGAACTTCTGCTCGGCTTCCGGGAGACACGGGAGGCACCTTCACAGCCGCCCGGACCGCTGCATGGCGATCACCATCAGCTGGTGTCAGCATCAGTCGCGCCAGAAAACTCCGTGGATGCGCGGGCGGTGGCGGACATGCTGGTCGCCGCCGATCTGGGACTGCTGCGGGCCAAGGGAATCGTGCAGGATCCGCACCGGGGCCTGACGCTCATTCAGGTCGTGGGGCGGCGCGCAGAAATCACACCGGCACCGCCTGGATCACGCATTGGCATGGTCTGCATTGCATCGCGAAGCGTGGCGGGCGATAGCGACCAACTGGCAGAACGGTTACACCAGATTCTTTCGAACAAACCGTAATATATTGACTTGAAATAATAATATCCGTCACCAACCGCCAATTCAGAGACGGATATCAATGCTCTGACGTTGTGTCGACAGGCCCGGCTGCAATTCCGCGCGGGCGCGTTCAGTCCCGCTCTGGTTCAGAAAGGCAGCGAAGTCGCGGGAGATCGCATCGTCCTCCCTGCGGTCGGATCGTGCCGACCTGTCGGAGATGTCCCGTTCGCCTTCATCACCAGGGAACCCGCGATCCGCTTCATCGCCTTCATCAGCGCGGACAGGACCGGATCCGGGAACTGCCGGTGCATCGACTGACCTTTGTTCAGCCGCTCTGGCACGGTCACTCTCGCGGATGGATTCATCCTCGGCCTCGGACGTGTCGAGCGATTCCTCCAGCGCCGCCTTCTGCTCTTCTGCCCGGATGGAGTTGAGCTCGCTGCGTGCATCAGAGCGCTTGCTCTCCGCATCCGCCGCAACACTGCGGTCTGCACCCGACGGTTCTGCCGGAGCCAGCGCGGCGCGCTTGACGATTTCCATCTTCGCGATGGTCGCCTCCGGATCACCGGAAACGGGGCTGGTGCTGATCGAGACATGGCCACCCACGGCGTAGCTGCGTCCGTCCGGTCCCTTTTCCATCTCGTATTCAGGCGCACTCGCATACTGCCCGCCCGCAGACTTGTGCGCCTGCTCATGGGTCCGGACTTCGCGGTCGCGGGCCTGAAGTTCCCTGACCTGCTCGCGCTCCTGCTCCGTCAGTTCGGTGCCTGTCGTGGTCGACTGTTTCGGATCGGTACCAGGCCTCTCCGTCGTCCGGGATTCCTCGCTGGCGGCAATCTGCGCCGCGATCAGGGTCCCACCAGCTACAGTAGATCCACGCGTCTCGCGAAAGCCTGAGGGCAGTGCGGAATCACGCGCGGGTTCCCGTGTCTCGGCACCGCGCCCAACGGATTGCTGGGCGCGCGACACCTGTGGAAGACCGTCTGCGCGGCTGGTCTGCAGTGCGCTGATCATCCGGTCAGACCTGTCGTGTCGGAACGATTCGGTTGCATCGTTGCAGTGAAACAGGCGAATGTTAATCAATCGTCAACATGAGCGTATCAGGCTCCTGTTCGACCGGTAACGAAACATGGTTACCGAAAAAACATGATCTTCATCACAATTTGTTCGAATAATTTCGCGGCCAGTGGTGTTGCGTTATCGGGACCGAAAATTTTGGCCCCGGTAATGACCACCAATGACCGGGCAAGATATGTTGACCAGGGCACGCGAGCCAGAAATCAGGGACGCGGTGAGTGAAGTCTGCGGAAAGCTTTCCTCGACCGTTACACTCGAGACACTCCGATATTGGGAGTTCATTCGCGGGGAGCGCATCTGGCCGCTCAGACGCGATCTCAATCCGATGGATATCGTCGAGCATCTGCCGAACGTGATGATTCTGGGCGTGGAGCGTGATCCGCTCGATTTCGTCTATCGACTGACCGGAACGCTGATCGACGAAAACATGAAGGGACCACTGAAGGGCTGTCGCGTCAGTGACCTGCCGCACCAGGCTGGCCCCGGCGAATATTGGGAAATGCTGCGTCAGGTCGCCGAACTGGGTCTGCCCTGCACGCGACCAATGCCTTACGTCGGCCCGCATCGGGACTTCAAGCGCTGCGAACTTGTAGCGCTGCCCCTGTCGGCTGAGGGAACCTGTGTGGATCAGGTTCTGGTCGCCATTGATTTCATCACGATCGTGGACGATTAGATCGCCCGGCTGTTCGCCGACTGTGCTGGCCCGGTCAGACCACGCGCTTGCGTCTGGAAGAGATCACGCCTGTATTCACGCCGAACCAGCCAATCTCGCCTGACAGGCGACCGTATTCGATCTTCGGGCAGCGGTTCATCACGACTTTCAGACCTGCGGCCTCCGCCTTTGCCGCCGCCGCATCGTGACGCACACCAAGCTGCAGCCAGAGTACCTTCGCACCGATGCGGATTGCATCATCGGCAATGGGTGGAATGGCGTCGGAATTTCGGAAGCAGTCCACCATGTCGATTGCAACATCGATGTCGTCAAGCGTGGCCACCGCGGGCTCGCCGAGAATGAGCGTGCCTGCCGCCGCTTCCTTCGGGTTTACCGGGATCACCCGGTAGCCCTTTTCCTGCATGTACTTCATGGCGAAGTAGCTGGGGCGGTTCCAGTTGGCGCTCGCACCAACCATCGCCACGACCTTCACGGTATGCAGGATGTCACGGATGTAGGCATCGCTGTAGCTGTCGTGGGCCATGGCGACAGCGCCAGTCCCGGTCCCGGCCCCGGCGGTTGTCATGCTCAGCGGTCCTCCCAGACAGGCGGGCGCTTGTCGATGAAGGCCTGGATGCCCTCATTGGCGTCGCGGGCCACCATGTTTTCCATCATCACGCCGGAGGCATAATCATAGGCGGCGTTCAGGTCCGGCGCTTCCAGCTGGCGATAGAAGGCCTGCTTGCCGACCTTCAGCGTGTAGGACGATTTCGATGCGATCCGTTCCGCCATCGCGGTGACAGCCTCATCCAGGTCGGCAGCCGGGGCCGTGCGGTTGATCAGGCCGAAGCGCACCGCATCATCGGCGCTCATCAGCTCACCGGTCAGCAGCATTTCCATGGCGTGCTTGCGGCTGACATTGCGCCCCAGTGCCACCATGGGCGTGTGGCAGAACAGGCCGATGTTCACGCCCGGCGTCGCAAACTTCGCGTCATCGGCAGCAATGGCCAGATCGGCGCTGGCGACAAGCTGACACCCGGCAGCCGTGGCAATGCCGTGTACCCGCGCGATCACCGGCTTCGGATGGTTGACGATGGACTGCATCATCGTGGAGCACTGCTCCAGCATCGCCTTGGTGAACGGCGCATCCTGCTGATTGGCACGCACCTCGCGCAGGTCATGGCCGGCACAGAAGCCGCGCCCTGCCCCGGCAATGACGATGACCCGGCAGGTCGGATCGTCGGCCAGCGCATCCAGTTCCTGCTGGATGCGCGTCATCAGCCCCGTCGACAGGCTGTTGAAGGCATCAGGCCGGTTCAGGGTCAGCCAGGTCACTGTGCCACGGTCGTCCCGCAACAGCAGGTCCTCGTTCGCGGTGACGTCGGTCGAAGCGGCATTCTCTGCGGTCATCTTGTCATCCTCCCCAGGCTGTACGGTTCACGAAGCTCAGTTCAGCGCCCGCTGCAGTGATGGCCCCATCATGTCAGCAAAGTTGCCGGCAAAGAAATGGTCACGCGTTGCCTCGCTGGCATTCGCAAGCGATGCCTCGAAGCGGCCCAGCGGGTTTCGCCCCCCCTCCACGTGCGGATAGTCGGAGGAGAACAGGCAGACGGCGTCGCCCGCCTGTGACGAGATCCAGCCCACGTCCTCTGTAGGGTAAGGCGTGACCCTGATCTGGCGTTGCACATATTCCGATGGGCGCATCGACAGCTTCTGCAGGCGCTGTTCGTGCCGCAGGAAGGCGTCATAGGCGCTGTCGAGATAGCGCATCCAGCTCGGCACCCAGCTTGCCCCCTGCTCGATCACGCCAAACTTCAGGCGCGGGAAGCGGTCCATACGCCGTCCAGGATCATCGTCGCCAGGGTCTGCATCACCGGATTCGGGATCGCCATGTAGTCGATGGAGCGGAAATTCTCCGCCCCGCCATGGAAGTCCTTCTCCATCGGCAGGCCATTGTTGAAATAGGTCCGGTCGAAGAACGCACCGCCGGAGCCGACATGAAAGACGATGGGCACCCCGGCTTCCTCCGCCTGCGCCCAGACGGCGTCCAGCGCGATGTGGCTCGGGCTGTGGTCCTTCGGGCAGGCCGCGGCGATCATCAGGGAGTTCGCACCATCGCGGATCAGCGCCTTCGCAACCTTCGGCGCACGCTCCAGGTCCATCAGCGGTACATAGGCGGTCGACAGCAGGCGCCGGTCGACACCGCAGAAATCGAACATGCCGCGATTGTGCGCGTCGGCCATGGCGTAGGCATAGTCGGCGTCGCGACCATGCTCCGCCTCCTGCATCGGCTTGTTGGTGAAGGTGTTGAAGACAAGCTGCGACGCGAAGCCGAGCAGGTCGAGCGCCTTCGGGCGATCCTGCTTCAGCGTGGCACCGATGGCGCGCCAGTTCTTGCGGTTCATCAGCTCCGCCTCATCTTCCGCGCGGTAGCTCGCGTCGCCGTGCAGGGCGATATCGTCGTTCACCCGCTCATGCTCCCCCGGTGCCAGCGCCCCTGTGAAGATATCCGGCAGCTGGTCACGGAACTTCGGCGCCGCATAGTCGCGCAGCCAGTCTGCCGTCTCCATGATGTGCGCGTCCGCATCGTGATACAGCCGCCCTGTTGCGTATGGCATTGCACTCTCCCCACCCGTTCTGTCACCTATTCAACTGATACTATCAGGAAAGCGGCAGCGGCTTGTACCGCCTGTCCAATCAATCATCCCATGCAGGGGACGCGTGACGTGACCGAACCGCGACTGTTCATCGAAGCCGACCTGAAACCGGATCAGCCGCTGACACTGACCGGCAACCAGCATCATTACCTGGCCAAGGTTCTGCGGCTGGGGGCCGGTGCGACGGTGAAACTGTTCAATGGCCGTGACGGCGAGTGGCGGGGCACCATCGATCACATGGGCCGCCGCGACGCGGAAATTGTCCCGGGGGAGCAGTTGCGGCCCCAGGTGGCGGAACCGGACCTCTGGCTGCTGTTCGCGCCGATCAAGGGCAAGCGTGTCGATGCCATTGCGGAGAAGGCGGGCGAACTCGGCGTCTCCCGCATTCTGCCAGTGCTGACCCGCCGCACTGTGGTCAGTCGGGTGAATGTGGAGCGGTTGCAGGCCAACGCCATGGAGGCCGCGGAACAGTGCGAGCGCCTGAGCGTTCCGGAGGTGGGAGAACCGCGCGACCTCTCCGCCGTGCTGGACGACTGGCCGACCGGTCGCCGTCTCTATCTCGCCGACGAACGCGCGGACGCGATGCCGATCGCCAGGGCTCTGGCGGAAGAGGCGAGCCGCACCGAGACCGTTCCATCCGCTGCCGTGCTGATCGGTCCGGAGGGCGGTTTCGAGGAGACGGAGAAACAGATGGTCCGCGCCCTGCCCGACTGCGTGCCGGTCAGTCTCGGCCCGCGCCTGCTGCGCGCCGATACCGCCGTCTTCGCCACCCTGGCGCTGTGGCAGGCCCATCTGGGTGACTGGCGCGGCGGCGACAATGGCTGGCCCGCCTGACGCGCATGGTCGCTAACCGGCCGCTTGCCCTTCCATACGTCTGCCCTGCGCCCTAAGTTCCCGGAACAAGAAAACGCTTCGGAGTGAATCGCCCATGTCGACCATGCTGGATAGCGAGGAAGCCCGCGCGCACTCGTCAACGATTGTCGAGGACCGCACGCAGCTGATCGACTTCCTCGCCTCCGGCTGCAAGCCGGCCGACCAATGGCTCATCGGAACGGAACACGAGAAATTCGGTTTCGATCTGGAGACCCTGAAACCCATTCCCTATGACGGCCCCGCCGGGATCAAGGCGCTGTTCAAGGGGCTGGAACGCTTTGGCTGGGATCCGGTGATCGAAGGTGGCTATGCGGTGGCCATGTACATGGACGGGCAGGCCATCAGCCTGGAACCGGGCGGACAGCTCGAACTCTCCGGCGCACCGCTGTCGACGTTGCATGAGACATGCGGTGAGGTGAACACGCACCTCGACCAGGTGAAGGCCGTCTCCAGCGAACTCGGGATCGGTTTCATTGGGCTGGGGCATCATCCGCTGGCGCGGCGCGACGAGATCTCCATGATGCCGAAGGCCCGCTACGACATCATGACCCGTTACATGCAGACCAAGGGCAACCTCGGTCTCGACATGATGTACCGGACCTGCACCATCCAGGTGAACCTCGACTTCGCATCCGAAGCCGACATGGTGGAGAAGTTCCGCATCGGCATGGCGCTGCAGCCGATCGCGACAGCCATCTTCGCCAACTCCCCGTTCCGGGAGGGGCAGCCGACGGGCATGCTCAGCAGCCGCAGCCATGTCTGGACGGACACGGACCCCGACCGCAGCGGCAACCTGCCGTTCATCTTCGACGAGGGTTTCGGTTTCGAGCAATATGCCGACTACGCCCTGGATGTACCGATGTACTTCGTCTTCCGCGATGGCAAGTACGTGGAGGCGGCGGGCCAGTCGTTTCGTGACTTCCTGGCTGGCAAGCTGCCCGCCCTGCCCGGTGAGAAGCCGACGATCAAGGACTGGGACAATCATCTGACGACCCTGTTTCCCGAAGTGCGCATGAAGCGGTTCCTCGAGATGCGTGGGGCCGATGGTGGCCCATGGCGCAGCATCTGCGCCCTGCCCGCCTTCTGGGTCGGACTGCTGTATGACGATTCCGCGCGCGGCGAAGCTGCGGCACTGATCCGCGACTGGACCGCAGATGACGTGGACGCCATGCGCAATGCCGTGCCGACACACGCGCTGAGGGCCCCCGCCCCGGGCGGGCGGACCGTGCTGGACGTGGCCCGTGACGCGGTTGCCATTGCGGAGCGTGGTCTGATCAATCGACACCGCGAAGACGGCATGGGTCAGGATGAGCGCCATTTCGTCGGTACCCTGAAGCGCATCGTCGAATCCGGCATGACGCCGGCGGACGAACTGCTGGCCCGTTTCAAGGGCGACTGGAACGGTGACGTGCGGCGGGTGTTCCGCGAATACGCCTACTGACCGGCGGAAACCGGAACATGCCACGCCCCCTGATCGTCGCTGCCTGGATGCTGTTCGGGGCGATCGGCTTTGCCCTGATCATGGTCATCGTCCGCCATCTGTCGGCGAGCCTTGATCCGTTCGTCCTGAACTTCTGGCGCAGCATATTCTCGATCCTGATGTTCGCGCCCTGGATCATGCGGGTCGGCTTCGGTGCGATGCGCACGAAGCGTCTGCCGCTGTTCGCGCTGCGGTCTGTCGTCATGGTGGCATCATCGCTGATGCTGCTCTGGGCGGCGGTGCTGATCCCCATCGGTGAAGCCACCGCCATCACCTTCACCGCCCCCCTGTTCACCACCCTGCTCGCAGCGGTGATGCTGAAGGAGAAGGTGGGACCCCGCCGTGTTGCCGCGCTCGCCGTCGGGTTCCTGGGGGTGCTGGTCATGCTGCGTCCGGGGCAGGAAGCCATCAGCCTGGGTGCAATCCTGGCCATCGCCTCGTCGATCCTGTTCGGTTTCGTGGTGATCTTCGGCAAGCGCCTGTCCGCTTCGGAGGGGCCGGAACTGGTCATCCTGATGCTGTCGATCTTCAACCTGCCGATTTCATTCGTTCCCGCCGTGATCTTCTGGCAGGTGCCGCAGGGCGAGGAATGGCTGTGGATAATCGGTCTCGGCATCGCCGCGAACATGAACATGTACGGCATCCAGCGCGCGATCTCCGCCGGGGACGCCAGTCTGGCGCAGGTCTTCGATTTCGTGCGCCTGCCGCTGTCGGTCGGCCTCGCCTGGTGGGCCTTCGCCGAAGTCCCCGATCCATGGATGTGGGCGGGGGCTGCGGTCATCTTCATCGCCACCGTCTACACGACACGGCGGGAGGCGCAGCTTGCCAGATCTGCAAAGGTCGCCATTCAAAGCCCCGCCAAACCGGGATAGGCTTCCCCCCCGGCACCGACGCCCTGGGGAGGACCGTCTGATGAGTATCGATTTCACACCGGAACAACTGCAGATCCGCGACAGCGTCGAACGGCTCTGCGGTGACTTCGACGACGAATACTGGCTGGCGCGCGATACCGACGGGCAATTTCCTGAAGACTTCTGCCGCGCCATTGCGGATCAGGGTTTCATGGGCATCGCGATGCCGGAGGAATATGGCGGCTCCGGCCTCGGCATCACGGAGGCGGCGATCCTGATGCAGGCCATTTCCCAGTCCGGTGCGGGAAATGGCGGCGTCTCCTCCGTCAGCCTCGGCATCTTCGGGCTCAATCCCGTGGTGCGCTATGGCACGGAAGAGCAGAAACGCCGGATGCTGCCGCCCGTGATAAAGCGCGACGACATCGCCTGCTTTGGCGTCACGGAGCCGAACACGGGTCTGGATACCACCCGACTGAAGACACGGGCCGTGCGGAAGGGTGACCGCTACATCGTGCATGGGCAGAAGACATGGATCAGCACGGCGCAGGTCGCCAACAAGATCATGCTGATTGCCCGCACCACCGATGAGGCCGATACGGAAAAGCCGATCGACGGCCTCAGCCTGTTCTTCACCGATCTGGACCGGTCAAAGGTCGAGATCAGGCAAATCGACAAGATGGGCCGGAAGTGCGTTGATTCAAATCAGGTTTTCATCGACGGACTGGAAATCCCGGTCGAGAACCGGATCGGGGATGAGGGCAAGGGCTTCCGCTATCTGCTGCACGGCATCAACCCCGAGCGCATCCTGATTGCCGCCGGACTGGTGGGCCTTGGCCGGGCTGCCCTGCGCCGCGCCACCAACTATGCGAACGAGCGGGAGGTATTCGGACGCCCCATCGGCATGAACCAGGCGATCCAGCATCCGCTGGCGGAGAACTGGATGGAACTGGAGGCGGCGAACCTGATGGTCTTCCGTGCCGCTCAGCTCTACGACCGTGGCGAAGACAGCGGTTCCTACGCAAATGCCGCGAAGTACCTGGCCGGTGAAGCAACCTTCAAGGCCTGCAATGCCGCAATCCTGACCCATGGCGGCATGGGCTACGCGAAGGAATATCACGTCGAGCGCTATCTGCGCGAAGCCCTGATCCATCGCATTGCCCCGATCACCCCGCACCTGATCCTCTGCTACGTGGCCGAGCGGGTGCTTGGCCTGCCGAAGTCCTACTGACCCATGGCAGGAAGCACGAAGTCGCCGGAGGCGGACCCGCGCCCGCTGGCCGGCATCCGGGTGATCGACCTGACGAACATGCTGATGGCCCCCTACACCAGCCAGATCCTGGGCGACATGGGCGCGGACGTGATCAAGGTGGAGGCGCCGGGAGGCGATCCGGTGCGCGGTATCGGGCCGATGCGCAATCCGGGCATGGGCGCGATCTTCCTCAATGTGAACCGCAGCAAGCGCAGTATCGTTCTCGACCTGAAACGGCCTGATGCCCATGCAGCGATGCTCGACCTGCTGCGCGACGCGGATGTACTGCTCTACAATCGCCGCCCGAAGGTGATGGCGCGACTCGGGCTGGGTTGGGAGACCGTCAGCGCGCTCAATCCGCGCCTGATCTACGCAGGTCTCTTCGGCTATGGCCAGAACGGACGCAACGCGGCCAAACCCGCCTTCGACGACCTGATACAGGGCGGAGTGGCGATCCCTGCCCTGTCCCATCGCGCCAGCGGTCACCCGCCCGCCTACGCCCCGACCGCGCTCGTCGACCGGGGAGTCGGGCTCTGGGCGGTAGGTCAGATCAACGCGGCGCTGGTCCATCAGCTTCGCACAGGCAGGGGTCAGCGCATCGACATGCCCATGTTCGAGATGATGGCCAGTTTTGTCCTGGGCGATCACATGGGTGGCGCAACCTTCAGCCCCGACCTGGGACCGAGCGGCTACCCCCGGCTGCTGGTGCCGGACCGCCGCCCCTTCCCCACGAAGGACGGCCATGTCTGCCTAATGCTCTATACCGACCGGCACTGGCGCGATTTCATGCGCGATCAGGGGCAGGAGGAGGCCTTCAACAAGGACCCGCGCTACCGTTCCATGACCAGCAGGACCGAGAATATCGGCAGCCTGTACGGCGAACTGGCGGAACTGCTGCTGACACGCACCACAACCGAATGGCTGGAAACCTTCGACCGCCTCGACGTTCCGGCCGGGCCCCTGAATGACCTGGATGATCTGATCGCGGAGCCACACCTGGCGGATGTCGGCTTCTTCCAGGAAGTCGAACATCCAAGCGAGGGCACACTGCGGCAGATGGCATATCCGGCCACCTGGTCCGAAACCCAGCCCGAATCATCACGCCCGGCCCCCGGACTGGGAGAGCATGGGCCCGAGATACTCGGCGAACTGGGTTATGACGCCGCGCGCATCAAGGCAGCGCTGGAAAACTGAGCCAATCCGTCGAATGATGACCATCGACCAACATGCAAAGGGGAGGATCACGCTATGTCTGGTTTGTACTACGAGGAATTCAAGGTCGGGATGGAGTTCAACCATTCCCTGACGCGCACCATCACGGAGATGGACAACGTCATGTTCTGCGCCATGACACACAATCCGCAGCCGCTGCACCTGGATGAGGAATTCTCCAAGGGCACCGAGTTCGGACAGCGCATCGTGAACAGCCTGTTCACGCTGGGACTGGTGATCGGTGTGACCGTGGGGGACACGACACTCGGCACCACCATTGCCAACCTGGGCATGACCGACGTGCGCTTCGCCAAGCCCGTGTTTCATGGTGACACCGTGCGCGCCGTGACCAAGGTGAAGAGCATGCGGGAAAGCAAGTCGCGTCCCAACGCCGGCATGGTCGTGTTCGAGCATTTCGGCTTCAACCAGCGTGACGAGGAAGTGGCCTATTGTGTCCGCACCGCCTTCATGAAGAAGCGTGACGCATGAGGCTGAACCGATCCTGGCTGTTCGTCCCCGGTGACAGCGAGCGCAAGCTCGCCAAGGGACCGGACAATCCCGCCGATGCGCTGATCCTCGATCTGGAGGATGCCGTGTCCGATGACCGGCAGGAGATCGCGCGGGAGATGACGCGCGACTTCCTGAAGGCCCACCCGGACCGCTCGCGGCAGGAACTGTGGGTGCGGATCAACCCGCTCGACACGCCCCTGTCCCTGCCCGACCTCGTCGCGGTCATGCCCGGTGCGCCGAACGGCATCGTGCTGCCGAAGGTCTATTCGGCAGCGGACGTGAACACGCTCGCCACCATGCTGTCGGCGCTGGAGACGCGGGAAGGGCTGGAACTCGGTTCGACCCGTATCCTCTGTGTGGCCACGGAGACCGCGCAGTCCCTGCTGACGTTCCATACCTATCTGGACAATGTCTCGGAGCGGCTGACGGCCCTGACCTGGGGCGGGGAGGATCTGGCGGCAGCGCTGGGGGCCAGCACCAACCGGCATCCCGACACGGGTGACTACGACACACCGTTCCAGCTCGCCAAGACGCTCTGCCTCACCACCGCCCGCGCCATCGACGCGCAGCCGGTGGGTGTGGTCTATGTCGACTTCCGTGACCTGGAGGGGCTGGAGGCGGAATGCCGTCGCGACCAGCGTTCCGGCTTCATCGGCAAGATCGCCATTCACCCGGCACAGTCGGAGGTCATCAACCGTGCCTTCACCCCGACGGAGGAGGAAGTCACCCACGCCAAGCGGGTCATTGCGGCGTTCGAGGACAACCCCGGTCTCGGCACCGTCGGCCTGGATGGCAAGATGCTGGACATGCCGCATCTGAAGCAGGCACGGAACCTGATGGCACTGGTGGCACAGTTCGGTGGCTGAGCCGGTTCACTACAGCTTGACTGACGGCGTTGCGACCTTGCGCATGGATGACGGCAAGGCCAATGCCTTCGGTCATGAAATGATGCAGGCGCTCTCCGTCGCACTCGACCGCGCGGCGGGTGAAGCCGACGTCACAGTGATCCGGGGACGCGAGGGCGTACTTTGCGGCGGGTTCGACCTGAAGGTCATTCGCGGCGACCCGTCCGGCGTTCCCGCGCTCGTCAACGCGGGTCAGGACCTGCTGATGAAGGCCTGGCTGCACCCGCAACCGCTGCTGATCGGGGTTACCGGTCATGCGGTGGCCGCGGGGGCCCTGCTGGTACTGACAGCGGACCATCGTATAGGCATGGACGGCGACTTCCGCATCGGCCTGAACGAAACGGCAATCGGCCTCACCCTGCCCGCCTTCGCCATCGAACTGGCGGAGGCGCGGCTGGACCGCCGTGCACTCACCATGGCCACGGTCGGCGCGCGGCTCTATGCGCCGACCAACGCGCTGGACGTCGGGTACCTGGATCAGGTCGCCGTGCCGGGCAATTTCGATGAGGCGCTGGCCGCAGCCGCTGAACAGATGAAACAGCTCGACAAGGCCGCCGTCGCAGGTGTGAAGCAGCGCCTGCGCGGTGCCGCCGCCGCCCGCGTCGCCCAGGGCAACAGCGTCTAGAGCATTTTCCCTGATCGCGGACTCGGATCCGGGGTTTGCTGCGCTGACCTTCGTTTTACCTGAGGGCTCCGGGCTGAGGAACATGGCGTCCGGGCGGTCCCATCGACCATCCGTCAGTTCCTCGACCGGCGCGACGTGACATTCAGAAAGGACGGCGCATGCCGCCGTTCCCCTCGGTCACCGGAAGACCATCACCTTCGTTGTACGCGTGCTCAGGCGAAGAGTTTCTTGCTCATGAGGATGTCGACTTTTTGCACATGAGCCGGTTTGGCCAGTATTGAATTCATGCGCTCGACATCGCGGAAGATCTTGCCGCCGCCCCCGGCGACATGAGCATCGCGACCGGCGATATCCGGGAAGGCCTCATAAATCGCAAAACTGCTGGCGGACAGCTGTACGGCATACCAGGGGCCCGTCGCGGGTTCCGCTTCAACGCATTCACGAATATCCGCCAGCATGCGAACCACTTCCGGCTCCTTGCCTGGCCTGGCTTCAATGAGGATCAGGAAAGCCTTAGGCCCGTCGGCGCCGTCCTTGCCTGTCATCCTCACGCCTTCGTGCTGGTGTGCACCATTCGTGTCAGCCATTGCGCATCTCCTCAAAACTGCCCTGCCGGATTTCGCCCCCGATCCTATACATCGACAGAGCATCGGGGGGCCTCAAACGCCGAAATCTTTGCCTATTCCTCCGGAAAAATTTGCCAACCAGGGCGTCCTTCAATAGACAAAGTGCATGAATGCACCGCTGACCACAGCCATAGATCGCTACACCCGGGCCCATGCGGACTCAACCGGGATCGCACGTACCCGCATCCCCGGCATGACACTCCTGCGGGCGACTGGCACGCGTGACGTCAAATATGTGATCGAATGTCCGTTGGTCTGCCTGGTTGCTCAAGGCGCCAAGCATGTGACCATGGGCGGAGCGTCTTTCACTGTTGCCGCAGGCGATTCGATGATCGTCTCGTCGAACATTCCAACGCTCACCCGTATCGCCACGGCGAGCCGCAACGTGCCCTACCTGTCATTCTCGCTCCGGCTCGATCCGGCCCTGATTGCCGATTGCCTGACCGAAATGAACACGTTGCCGGACGTTGAGCATCCTTCAACACTCCAATGCACGGACAGTGAGGTGTCGGACGTGGCGCTGCGTATGATCAACTTGCATGATCATCCGGCCTCTCTTCCGCATTTGCGGGATTCCCTGGTTCGGGAAATGCATCACTGGCTGCTTGTCGGGCGCCACGGTGAGGCAATCGCCCATCTCGGCTTCCCCGATAGCCATACGACCCGCATCGCCCGCGCAATCGAGGTCATTCGCGCGGAGTTCGCGACGGCAATTTCAGTCGAACGGCTGGCAGGTGTCGCGGGGATGAGTCCCTCCACCTTCCACCATCATTTCCGCGCCCAGACCTCCCTGTCACCGCTCCAGTTTCAGAAACAGCTTCGCCTGATTGAAGCCCGGCGTTTGATGCTGGCCCATGGCCAGACGTCCAGTGCAGCCGCATTCACCGTCGGCTATGCGAGCGTGCAGCAGTTCACGCGGGAATATCGACGCCTCTTCGGTCTTCCGCCCTTGCGCGAGACCGAAGAGGCGCGTCGCGTACCCCACTCAGAAGTCTGAAGGTAAACGCAAAGGCGCAGAGACCGGTGCAGAGCCGATGGTCCCGCGAACTCATGGCCACGCGAGGCGCGAACGTCTCAAACGGGCCAGAAGCCGCCGGATTGGGGGTGAATCGGCGTGCCGTATTACTCCGGCAGGACCGAGCGACCGGCGTAGAGCGCGTCTGGACCCAGCATGTCCTCGATGCGCAGCAACTGGTTGTACTTGGCTGTACGATCGGAGCGGGCCAGCGAACCGGTCTTGATCTGCCCGCAGTTGGTGGCGACTGCCAGGTCAGCGATGGTCGAATCTTCGGTTTCGCCCGAACGGTGCGACATGACAGCGGTGTAGGAGGCGCGATGCGCCATGTCCACGGCCTCCAGCGTCTCGCTCAGGGTACCGATCTGGTTGACCTTCACCAGGATGGAGTTGGCGACACCGCGTGCGATCCCGTCCGCCAGACGCGCCGGGTTGGTGACGAACAGGTCGTCGCCGACAAGCTGCACCTTGTCGCCCAGCCGCTCCGTCAGCATGGCCCAGCCTTCCCAGTCATCCTCCGCACAGCCATCCTCGATGGAAATGATCGGGAACCGGGCGCACAGGTTGGCGTAATAGTCGACGATCTGGCCCTGATCGAGGGACTTGCCCTCGCCCGTCAGTTCATAGCGTCCCTTGTGGAAGAACTCGGTCGAGGCCGCATCCAGTGCCACGAAGACATCCTCGCCCGGCAGGTAACCGGCCTTGGCAATGGCAGCCATGATGAACTCCAGCGCTTCCTCGGCACTGCCCAGCGACGGCGCGAAGCCGCCCTCATCACCGACATTGGTATTGTGCCCGGCTTCCTGCAGCCGCTTCTTCAGCGCCTGGAAGACCTCCGCACCACACCTCAGCCCCTCGGCAAAGCTGGAGGCGCCAACGGGCATGATCATGAATTCCTGGATGTCGATCGGATTGTCCGCATGAGCACCGCCGTTGATGATGTTCATCATCGGAACGGGAAGGGTGCGCGCCGACACGCCGCCGACATAGCGCCACAACGGCTGATCCAGCGCGTCCGCCGCCGCCTTGGCTGCCGCCAGACTGACCCCCAGGATCGCATTGGCACCAAGTCGCGCCTTGTTCGGCGTCCCGTCCAGTTCGATCAGCATCCGATCGATGGCCAGCTGGTCACTGGCATCCATGCCCGACAGGGCCTGGAAGATCTCGCCATTCACCGCCTCGACGGCCTGCAGCACGCCCTTGCCGCCATAGCGGTCGTCGTTGTCGCGCTTCTCCACCGCCTCATAGGATCCCGTGGAAGCACCGGACGGAACTGCAGCACGACCGAAGGCGCCGCTGTCCAGCAGCATGTCGACCTCCACTGTCGGGTTGCCCCGGCTGTCCAGAATCTCACGTCCCACAATGTCGATGATGGCGGTCATCGGCGCCCTCCGTTGCATTAGTCTGTCTGCTGCTGGCAACAGGTAGACCACAAACGGACAAATCACAAAGGTGATTCCCCCGCCGCGCCACTTTCGCGCAACAATTGAACGGGTTCAGACCGCCGAAACGTCCTTTGCAACGGCGTCGAACGCCATCAGGCGACGCAGCAGCGCCTCAAGCTCGTTCACGGGCACCATGTTGGGGCCATCGGAAGGGGCATTGTCCGGGTCTTCGTGGGTCTCCATGAAGACGGCTGCGACACCTACGGCGACGGCGGCCCGGGCCAGTACCGGCACGAATTCGCGCTGGCCACCGGTGCTGCCGCCCTGCCCGCCCGGCTGCTGCACCGAATGGGTGGCATCGAAAACCACCGGGCAGCCGGTCCGTTCCGCCATGATCGGCAGGCCCCTGAAGTCGGTCACCAGAGTGTTGTAGCCAAAACTGGCACCGCGTTCGCAGACGGAGATGTTGTTGTTGCCGGTGCTGCGCAGCTTGTCGACCACGTTCTTCATGTCCCAGGGGGCGAGGAACTGGCCCTTCTTCACATTGATGGCGCAGCCTGTCTCCCCCGCCGCCAGCAGCAGGTCGGTCTGGCGGCAGAGGAATGCCGGAATCTGCATCACGTCCACCGCCTCGGCGACGATTGCGCACTGTTCCGCCGTATGCACGTCGGTCAGCACCGGCAGTCCGGTCTTCTCCCGCACCTCGGCAAAGACCGCCAGGGACTTCTCCAGACCCAGTCCACGCTTGCCGCCGACGCTGGTCCGATTGGCCTTGTCGAAGCTGGACTTGTAGATCGCCCGGATGCCGACCCGGTCCGCGATCTCCCGGATCGCATGTGCCATCTCCAGCGCGTGTTCGCGGCTTTCCATCTGGCAGGGTCCGGCAATCAGCACCAGCGGCAGGTCATTGCCGATGCGAATGTCGCCGACGGTCATGACGCCCGGCGCAGCGCCTCTCACGGTATCGGCCATGTGCTGTACTTTCCTGTCGGGTTCGACCGTCGGAGACGGCCCGTGAAGGCGACTATACCAGACGCGACTGGCGAATGGCGGCCTCGACGAAACTGGCAAACAGGGGATGTGGCTCGAACGGGCGCGATTTCAACTCCGGATGGAACTGCACGCCGATGAACCAGGGATGATCCGTGATCTCCACGATCTCCGGCAGGCGCCCGTCGGGCGACACGCCGGAGAAGACCATGCCGGCGGCCTCCAGCTGTTCGCGGTAGTTGATGTTGACCTCGTAGCGGTGACGGTGGCGCTCGCTGATGTGTTCGGAACCGTAGATGTCAGCCACATGGCTGCCGGGCTTCAGGTCTGCCGGATAGGCACCGAGGCGCAGCGTACCCCCCATGTTGGACCGGTCTGTGCGGGTCTCGCGCTGACCGCCTTCACCCTCCCAGTCCGTCATCAGGCCGACCACGGGCTCGCTGCAGTCCGGATTGAACTCCGTGGATCCGGCACCGTTGAGGCCGATCAGACTGCGACAGGCCTCGATCACGGCCATCTGCATGCCGAAGCATATCCCGAAGTAGGGGATATTGTGGGTTCGCGCGAAACCGGCAGCGCGAATCTTGCCCTCCGACCCCCGCTCCCCGAATCCACCGGGCACCAGGATCGCGTGCACGTTCTCCAGCCGGTGCAGGGCGCTGCCGTCTTCCTCGAAGATCGCGGAATCGACCCAGTCGATATCGACATTCACATGGTTGGCGATGCCCCCGTGGCGCAGGGCCTCCGCCAGTGACTTGTAGGCGTCGGGCAGTTCGATGTACTTGCCGACGATGCCGATGCGCACGGTGCCTTCCGGATTGCGTACCCGCTCCAGAATCCGCATCCAGCGGCTCAGTTCGGGCTCCAGCGACACGTCGAGACGGAAGTGACGCATCACCTCCACGTCCAGTCCCTCCGAGTGGAACATGATGGGCGCGGCATAGATGCTGTCCACATCCGGGGCCTGGATGACCGAGTCGGGGCGGACATTGCAGAACAGGGCGATCTTCTTGCGCTCGCTCTCCGGCACCGAGCGTTCGCAACGGCAGATCAGGATGTCGGGCTGGATACCGATGGAGCGCAGTTCCTTCACCGAATGCTGCGTCGGCTTGGTCTTCAGTTCCCCGGCGGCGGAAATATAGGGCACCAGGGTCAGATGCATGAACAGGGCATGATCACGGCCCAGTTCCTGACCCAGCTGCCGGATCGCCTCCAGGAACGGCAGGCTCTCGATATCACCGACCGTGCCACCAATCTCCACCAGCACGAAATCATGCCCGTCCGTCCCGGCCCTGATGAATTCCTTGATGGCATCGGTGATGTGCGGAATCACCTGGACGGTCGCGCCCAGATAATCGCCGCGTCGTTCCCGCTCGATCACCGTCTGATAGATGCGGCCCGTGGTGACATTGTCGGCCTTGTTGGCCGCAACACCGGAGAAGCGTTCGTAGTGGCCGAGGTCGAGG